>WNFR01000218.1_pt1 | contig 57847 bp, 51 predicted proteins | sample 5400221 | NCBI WGS metagenome assembly WNFR01 (sample SAMN13153357, study PRJNA577476) | soil metagenome | isolation source: 40 cm soil under Madrone tree | place: USA:California | collected 2016-06-14
ATTTCTATGAAGGTTGTCTCAGCTTGACTGGATTTTCGGCTGTGGTGCCAAGGGCGCACAGGGTTCGCGTTGCGTATTTAGATGAACGTGGAGAATCGCAATCCGTTGAAGCTTCCGGATGGTACGCGCGGATACTCCAGCACGAGATTGATCATCTGCGCGGGACGCTGTACATCGACCGGATGGAGAGCCGTACGTTCACTTCGCTGGAAAACTGGAGTCGCTTCTGGAAAGGCAAGCCGGTCCGGGACGTCGTCGAAGGCTTGGCCGAGCGGTCAGGAGCTATGCGATGAAACCGGTGACAACGGCTCCGAGGCTCAGGATAAGGGCGCCCGCGAAAGTCCGCGGCCGCTACATTTGCTGAGACGTTTGGCGAGCCCCCCTCTCCCTGTTTTTCACAAGTGTTGATTCTATACGTACTTAAAGTGGTTTGTTTTCATACAGATTTGTAAGTGTTGATTCTAAATGTAGTTACGCTCGGCGCGCTCGCGGCCGTCGCGCTGCCGGTCTGAAGACCGGCCACTACAGCTTTTCGCGGACAGTTGGATGAGGCCGCTGCGGAAGGAAGGATTCGGGATTTTGGGGGAGTCTCGCAGAGGCGAGGCGCACTACTCAACGAAATAAGTCTACCAGAGCGATTACTATACTGTCAATAAAATTCGCGTGGCGCGTCCGAGCTAGGCGTTACTAGCTTGGCGGGCGGCGCATCTATGGTGACGGGACTTTGGCTCCACTCACGATGAGAACCTCGGCTGGGAAGCTCATCTCACGGCCTGTGGAGTACTCACGAAGAGAATCGAGCGCCTGACGGTTCACTTCCGTCATCTGATGCTGTGAAAGCGCGGCGATTTTCTCGCGGAGCTTGTCAGACATCTCGATGCGCAGCGCCCAAAAGTTTTCAACGGAGATTGGCGCTTGTATTGTGAATTGCAGCAGCCGCTCCGACGAAAGGATCGCGCCAGCGTCCTCGAGAACGTTTCGTAATTTGCCAAGACTGGCAAAGCGGAATGCATCGAGCGCATCCGTAGCGGGCGGTGGCGAATCGACATAGCGGTCGATGACTCGCGACAGCGAATAATGAAAAGGGTTTCTTTCGGCGAAATGCCAGGCCGCCAAAGCCAGTTTCCGTCCTGGTTTGAGGACCCTCAGGATCTCGCGGACCGCGTCGACAGGGGAGGGAAAGAACATCACGCCGAACCGGCTGATCACAGCATCAAATGTGTCGGCTGGAAACGGCAAACGGTCCGCGAAGGCGACATCAAATTGCACATTTCCAAGCTCAAGACGGTGCGCTGCTCGGCGAGCGGCTGCCACCATCTCTGGGATGGGATCAACCCCAAAGACTTTGCCTTTGGGTCCAACCAAAGGAGCCACGCTCAAGGCTGGCTCTCCCGGGCCCGTAGCAACGTCCAGAACCACCTGGTGACTGGCGACCTGCGCATCCTCGACAAGAGCCCGCGTGACCGGCGCAAACATGTGCCGGATGATTTCGCGGTGCTTCTCCCAGAACGGAGCGGAACCGCTCCATCGGTTCATAACTTCCTGCTCGGGTTGCATCAGCAGGAGTATAGCTGACGGACAGTCATGTGGCGCGGCAGAGAAGGGACGAGCAACTTGCTGGCGGCAGATGGGAACGCAAGAATGCAAGGAATAGCTTGTAACAGTAGCCTCCTGATGCGCATCGAACGTCTGTAGCGGTCACGAGACGCTGATTCGTATCACTTCGCGCTGATCCAGCCCGCCGCTTGCTGCTCTCCGATGCGGCGAAAGAACTGTTGGGAAAATATCGTGGCATAGGCGTCGCCGGGACGTCTGGGGTGCCATGAGTATCGAGAGGCCTGATTACTCGGTCCCAGCAGGAGAAAACCCATGCAGTTCATTCAAATATCTAGCGCTGCGTGCGCCCATACTGCGAAAGCGATGGCTTTGCTTTTCGTGTTTCTCGTGTTTCTGTTCAGCCCTCTGGCCTGGTCTCAGCAGTTCGATACTCCTGACTCATCGGGAATGGACGATTCCGCGAGTGTGCAGCAACTTGCTCGGCAAGCGGGAAGCATCAGCGGCAAAGTTGTTGATCAGTCCGGAGCCAACATTGTGGGAGCCGTAGTGAAGCTTATCCATCAAGGCGAATCTTCGGAGAAAGAGGTGACGTCGGGCAAGGATGGGCAATTCGTGTTTTCCAATGTCGCTCCCGGCGACTTCCGGCTCACATTCTCGTTCCCAGGTCTCGCGTCGCAAGAACTGTCAGGAACTGTGCGTTCCGGGGAGAACTACGTCACTCCCTTAGTCATGTTGGTCATTCCCACGCAGGTAACCGAGATACATGTTGGACTCCCGCCGGAGGAATTGGAGACTGTGCAGGTAAAGGACCAAGAAAAGCAGCGTGTGTTCGGCATCATTCCGAATTTCTATGTCAGCTACGTCCCTAATGCAGTGGCTCTGACCCCGAAACACAAGTTCGAGCTTGCCTGGAAATCGGCTAGCGACCCTGTCACGCTCATCGGGGTTGGCGTCTTAGCCGGGATTGACCAGGCCGGAGATCGTTGGCATACGTACGGACAGGGGGTACAAGGATATGCAAAGCGCTATGGGGCGAGCTACGCTAACGTTTTTGCGGCGACGTTTATCGGAGGCGCCGTATTGCCTTCGGTGCTCAAACAAGATCCACGCTACTTTTACAAAGGGAAAGGTAGCAAGCGATCGAGGATTCTGTATGCGTTAGCCACAAGCTCCGTCATATGCAAAGGGGACAACGGACACTGGCAACCGAATTACTCAAATGTCCTCGGAAGTTTCGCCGCCTCAGGAATCGCAACCCTTTACATTCCCGCCAACGACCGCAAAGGAAGCAGCTTCGTGGTCTCGTCGGCACTGATCAGAATTGGTGAAACATCTCTCGCCGGCATCCTCCAAGAGTTCATCTTTCCGAAGTTGGCGCATCGAGCGCGCTCTCAGGGAACACCGCTTAACCAGAAACCTTGAAAACGGGGATACAGATGTACGCGGGAAAGTGCGTCGGCCTCACTTTCCACTGGAAAAAATGGTGCCCGGGGTGGGAGTCCTACCGATCACGCCGTTGAATCAGCGCAAGTTGCTGTCTCCACCGTCATTCATTCCATTGCCGCACTGGCATAACCACGAATAGCTCCGTGCGATTCGGCAAATGGGTCACGTAGGGCATCCCATTCGTTGCGTCACGATTGAATCCTTGAAATTCGTCTTGATGGGGGCCGACAACCATCAGGTGCGGGCCAACGTGGAAGTCATGGCCGGAGGAGCCATCTTTCGCCGATTTCCAGGCGCCGAGATACATGTACGAGATGCCGATGCGATCAATGTGTGGTGTGCGGCCGGCAAGGCTGTCCTGCATCCAGTGCAGGAATATGGGGTCGAAGCACCCTGGCTCATCATGCGGATACCCAGGAATAGCCGCGAGGCAGGTCCATTCGTTCGATCCTTTGCGAAGGACCCGGTATTCACCCCCAGGCGACGAAGGCCAATCGAGCACAGCCGCGTCCTTGGTGATGAATGCGGGACCGGCGCGCAATGCGTCCGCGATCTTCTCCGCGTCAGTCACCGGCAATCGATCTGGCGACTGAGCGAAGGCCGTAGCCGCGGTTAAGAGAACAGTTGTGAGTAACTTTATTGCAGTGTTCGTGCGGATCATCGATGTTCTCCTTCTTTTTCTTTCTAATAGTGGGACTATTTCCCAGGACATTAGACATGAGCGGGGTTATAAAAGACTGCGGCGTTAGCCGAGAGCGACACTCCTTCGACATGAACGAGTGTTCCAGACGAGGGATTTTGGATCGAGAAAACAGAAAGTGAAGCGACGATGAGAACGGAATTGCTGCGATTCAACGGCGCTGTCGAGCGGGATCCCGCAATTGATGCGTGGATGAAAGGGCATGCAGGTGGATTGGGCGCCATCGCGCACGAGTGGTTTGAGGTGATGCGAAAATGCGGGGACGAAGTCCGGGAGCTTTTGCATGACGGCTGTCCGGTGGCATGTTTGGGAGATGCGCCCTTCGGCTACGTCAATGTATTCACTTCGCACGTAAACGTGGGGTTCTTTCACGGCGCCGCGCTGCCGGATCCGGCGCGCTTGTTGCAAGGCGCCGGCAGGTTCATGCGCCATGTGAAGCTGAGACCGGGAACGGCCACAAGCGCCGCAGCGCTAAGCAGGCTCATCGATGAGGCGTACTCGGATATAAAGGCGCGCGTCGAAAACGGCTAGCTCAAAGAAACGCGTTGGGGTTAGACCGGGATTTGCGTGCTTGCGGGGGCGGGGTGTACGCGATAGAGTGCGCGCGACGTTACGAGATGAAAGTTGAGGAGTTTGGGCTGCTATGCACATGGCGAGGGTGTTGGGGTATGTTTTGGTGGTGATGAGTATTAGTGCGGCGGGGATTTTGGGGCAGGACCGCGGGCAGGGGCGGTCGATGGTGATTTCGCGGGGCGGGATTGTGGCCGCGGAATCGCCGCTGGCGGCGCAGGCGGGAGTGCGGATTCTGGAGCGCGGCGGGAATGCGGTGGATGCCGCGATTGCGACGAACGCGATGATGGGCGTGGTCGAGCCGATGATGAATGGAATCGGCGGAGATTTGTTCGCGATTGTTTACGATGCGAAAGCGAACAAGCTTTACGGGTTGAATGCGAGCGGGTGGGCTCCGAAGGGATTGACGATTGAGTTTCTGCAGAAGCAAGGGGTCCACGATATGCCACAGCGCGGCGCGCATGCGATTACCGTGCCGGGAGCGGTGGACGGTTGGCAGAAACTGGCGGATAGGTTTGGACGAAAGAAACTGAATGAGGATTTGGCGGCAGCGATCCAGACGGCGCAAGAAGGGTTTCCGGTTCCAGAGTGGACAGCGGCGTATTGGGCGGCCGAAGTGGATTTGCTGCGAAGCGATGAAGCGGCCAGCAAGGTGTATTTGCCCGGGGACCGGGCACCTCGCGTGGGAGAAGTATTTCGCAATACGGACTTAGCGTGGTCGTTGCAGCAGATCGCGGAGCACGGACGCGACGCCTTCTATAAGGGGGAAATCGGCAAGAAAATTTTGGAGTCGATGCGGCATCACAACGGGACGATGACGGCGGAAGATTTGGCGGATTATTCGAGCGAATGGGCGGAGCCGATTTCGACGACGTACCGCGATTGGACGGTGTACGAGATGCCGCCAAACGGGCAGGGAATCGCGGCGCTGGAAATGCTGAATATCATGGAGACATTTCCCATGGGGCAGCTTGGTTTTGGCTCCGCCAAGGCGCTCCACGCGATGATTGAGGCGAAGAAACTGGCGTACGCGGACATGGCGAAATACGTTGCGGAACCGCGAGGGCAGAAAATTCCGGTGGCGACGCTGCTCTCGAAAGAGTGGGCAAAGCAGCGGGCGCAATTGATCGATGCGGAGCGTGCCAAGTGTGATGTTGGAGCGGGCGAGTTGCCCGGGGGGAGCGATACGACGTACCTGAGCGTGGTGGACCGCGACGGGAATATGGTTTCGCTGATCCAGAGCAATTATTCGGGCTTCGGTTCCGGAATCGTGGCGCCAGGCACGGGATTCGTGCTGCACAATCGAGGCGGGCTATTTACGCTGGATACCGCTTCGCCGAATGCGCTGGCGGGGCATAAGCGGCCGCGGCACACGATCATCCCCGGATTCGCGCAAAAGGGCGAGACGCGAATGGCGTTTGGGATCATGGGCGGATGGAATCAGTCGCAAGCGCACGCGCAGTTCATCGCGGATATCGCGGATTTCAAGATGAATATCCAGGCGGCGTTGGAGGCGCCACGCTTCACAAAGCCGACGTTTTCAGGGTGCGACGTACTGATGGAGAACCGTTTTTCGGCTGCGGCGCGTGACGAGCTGTCGAGGAACGGACACAAGATTCAGCTTCTTGGCACTTATTCGTCACCCGTCGGCGGAGGGCAGGCGGTATTGCGGGACTTTGCGGCAGGCGTGAACTATGGGGCTTCGGACCCTCGCAAAGACGGTCAGGCGGCTGCGGAACTCCCGTATTAGGCTGAAAACACAAGCCATGCGGGCGCAGGGAAACTTGAAAAATAGTTCCATTCGGTGCGCGGCGAAGGGAACTTGGCTGCTCCGCGCGCGGCCTGTACCGGCGGACACCCCCTCATAAGATGCGTCTATTCAGCAGGATAGTGAGGTACCTATTGGCACGGTACGTGCTCGCCTGTACGGTTGGACAGGTAAGCGTCCCGCAGTGACGCACCTGGTCGCTGGAGGAAGTAATGGGCCCAAACCTAGCCTTGAGGATCTCATGCTTTGCCGCATTATCGATTGTATGTTTGTTGTTGCCGGCAGCTGGTGCAGCGCAGAGTGTTGACGTTTCCGGGCGGTATCAGTGCGCGGAAGCGAAGGTGCGCGGGAAGGTTGTGCCGTGCACGGCGGCGCCGCTGACGCTGAAGAATGACGGGAAATTCGAGCTGCGTGGTTGGGAAGGCAGCTATCTGGTGAGCGGCCAGTGGGTGGAGCTGTCTGATTCTTCGGTGCGCTCGCGGGCGAGGATCGAACCCGGACACAAGATTGTGTTTCGTTACCATGGGAAGCATGGCTGGTGCGAAATGATTTATGAGCGGCGACTGGCGGAGTTGGGGAAGATGTCGCTGAGCTGATCAAAAGGCTGCAGAAAAAAGCCGCAGGGCTCCGCGGACTCCGCCCTGCGCTACATGTCGTTGCCTGGTGGTAAAGTTTCTAGCAAATATTTGGAGTTGAGGTCCTTCGGTCCGGCAAAATGCGCCGGACCTCAGGATGACACGTGCGTGAGGTTGGTTGCGTGGTCATCGCTCGGCGCCGGAGAGAGCCGCAGGGCTCCGCGGACTCCGCCCAGCGCTACAGGTTCTCTCAACGAGAAAAGCAATTCCGAGATGGACACACCTGAAACACAAACATAATCGCGCCATTCTGAGGGACCGGCGAATCTTGCTGGGCTGAAGTGTCGAGTCATTCGGAAGTGGAGACACTTTCGAGGGGGGCGTCGTAGGCTGCTGCGGCGATTTCGCCGAGGGCTTGTCCGGCAACGGATTGCGGGGCGTTGGGGTCGGATGGCAACGAAACATGGTTGACGTAAGCGGCGAAGACCAGTTTTTGGCCGCTGGCGGTGATTACATATCCGGCCAAGCCCTTGCCGTTCAGCATCACGTTTCCGTTGAGGCGATCTTCCGAGCCAAAGGTTCCAGTTTTCGCGAAGACGTGCCCGGCGCCGGGATTCGCGGTCTGAATTTTTGCGAGCGTGCCGTCCCGGCCGAGGATCGGTAAAGCTTTGAAGAAGATGGGGTAATCGGGGCGGGTGGTCCAATACGCGAGGTAGCTACAGATGAAGTCAGGGCTCACGAGATCGGCCCAGTCGCCGCCAGCTCCGTCGCCCTGGGAGATGCCGGAGAGGTCGAGATTGGCTTGCTGCAAGAAAGCGCGCTCGGTGGCAAAGCCGGCTTGAAGAGGATCCTTGTTGTTTTTTGCGATCAGAGTCCCAAGCAGATAAGGTCCCATCCCGGCATGGAGATTCTGGCTGACCTTCAGGGTGACCTTGATTTCTTCCGCGAGCGGGAGGGAGACATGCTCGGCGATTTGATTTTCGGGGGTGTACGCATGTTGCAGCGCGGGGGAATTCGGTGGGGCTGGATGTTTGGGCGGCTTGATCGAGATGCCTTCGGCGGAGAGGGCTTCGGTGAGCACTGTCTCGGCAAATAGGGTGGGTGACGGAACCGCAAAGGCGGCGGTTGTCGGTTGTGCGCCGAGCGGCACGCTGCCGGTGATGGTGACAGTGACAGAGGCGTCGGGGTTGGTGACTGTTTCCGAGATATCCAGATCGGGCTTGGAGTTGGCGGACGCAGTGGTTACGCGGCTGACGAAGCTGATGTAAGAGGTTTGCGGCGTGGAGATGAAAGTTGCAGCATCGCCGGATTTGGCGGCTGGCGTAAGTGTGAGGTCGATCACGTTGTCGTTCACCATGATCGAGGACATCACGACATTCGTGCCGCCTTCACGAGGACCGTCGGGGAACAAAGTGGTGTCGACGAGGACACGGCCCTCGATTTTGCGGAGACCTTTGGAGGCGACGTCCTTGGCGAGGCGTTTGATGACGGCGAGCGGATCGCCGTCAACGGCGGGACCGTTGTAGGCATGGTCCTCGTCGACGAATGCGAGGGTGCCGTCGGGGCGAATGCGATTGGAGAGATTGGGGTCGCCACTGGCCACGAGGATGAGGTCGCCCTTGAGCTTGCCTTTATTGTCGATCGGAGCTGTGCGATAGATGCGGGTGTGAAAGCGGTAGTCGGCGCCGAGCTTGGCGAGCAAGGCGCCTTCGGTCAGGAGCTTGGTCGTCGAAGCGGGAACGAACATTTTGTCGGCGTTGAAGGAATAGAGGACTTTGCCGGTGTCGAGCGAAACGAATTTGATGCCGAAGTTTGCGTGGGCGAATTCGGGGCGGCTCATTACTTTCTGAATGCGTTCGGCCAGCGTTGCGGGGGATTGCGCACGAACGCGCTGGACATGTGCGGACAGCAGCAGCAAGGCTGCGGTGGCGCAAGACACAAACAGCTTTCGAGGGTAATTTTGCAAGAGGGGCTCCTCCAATACCGTGACGGGTGGTCTGCCAAAACTATTTTTTGATGAATTGTAGCCCTTCAAACGGCACATTCAAGATTGGGTACTCACGCCAGTCTTTGTAATCAAAATGCCACCACTCGTGGTCATACACGGTAAAGCCTTCGGATTCCATAGCCCAACGGAGCAGGTCGCGATGCCAGCGCTGTAGCGAAGTTCCACCGGGATAATCGGGGAAGGAGCGCGGGGACATCTCATCGTAGGTGCCGGGCATCTGGACTGGCTTGCCGGTTTTCAGTTCGTAGAGGGTGAGATCGACGGCGCAGCCGCGATTATGGCGTGAGCCCTGGGCGGGATCGGCGACGAAGATTTTTCCTTCGGGTGGAGTGGCGTCCCAGAAAATTTTGGTTACGTACCAGGGGCGGTAGGCGTCGTGGATGAGCAGGGCGTATCCGTACGGCTGGAGGCGGCGCAACGCGCGCAGAAGAGCGTCGGCCGCGGGTCGTTGGAGGAAGGCGCGGGCTTGAGTGTAGACCGGCGTACCGAGGAAATCGTTGGTGGTTGCGTAGCGGATGTCCAGGTGAATGGCGGGATCGAGGGCCGCGAGGTCGACGAGGTCGGGCTGGCGGAAGTGGCCGTTCTCGTTTGGGGGCGTGGCGGCCAGAGCTTCTTTGCGAAGTTCATCTATAGAGCGTGAGGGTTGGATGCGGAATGACTGGCCATCTTCGGGGCCGAGCTTGCGGCGCTGAAACGTGACGTTGTCGATGGAAATGCTGTCGGCGTGACCCCGCGCTTCTCCAGCAAAGTGAACCGGTACGGGAGCGCCGGGCGGATTTATGAGCGTGAACGTTTCGTTAGGCGCGGGGTGCAAAATGCTTTCCTTGCTATCCATTTCGCGCAGGAGCAAGTGGCCGGATTTTTCCAGAACGATCAAAGACGGATGCTCTGGCGCGTACTCGCCAATCAGGGGACGCCAAGCTTGCGGAATGTCGGCGGGCTTGGCGCCTGGGAAGGCGAATGGGGCGACTTGTGCGACGCCGGATGCGGCAATAACCACGAAGGAGACTGCGAAAACGAGAACATAAAGGGCAGAGGGGCGAATCCTGGAGGGATGTCTTTGGTTACGCGACATTGTCTTGGCAGGCCAGGGGACATGATACATGACTCAGATAAAACGTTTTGAACTGAGGTCGAAATTGAACTTGATGCTAGCTCGTGTACCAGCGAAAGCCTTTGCGCTGTTCGTCGGCAATTTCTTTGAGGAGGGCGAGGGTGTGCGGACGGCGGTATTGAGCGCATGCGGCGAGGATTGCGTTGAGTAAGGAAATAGGAGCGACGTAGGAGGCGCCGAACGAGGTGGACTCGATCGAGGCGATGAAAAGTTCGTCGCATTCGCGGGCGAGGGGAGAGAGGTAGGTGTCCGAAATACCGATGCAGTAGGCGCCGTGGGCGCGGGCTTGCTGAACGCCTTCGACAGTTTGGCGAAGACCGCGGCGGAAGGTGATGGCTACGACCAAATCCTGCTTGGTAACCGCGCGGGCGAGGTGTGTGATGCGGCCGGCGGAGGTGGCGGAAAAAATGGGCAGGCCGAGCAGGCTGATCTGATATTCCAAGTATTCGGCGAGGATGGCAGCCAAGTCGCTGGCCACAAGTACGATGCGGCGCGCTTCGTAAAATCGCTTGGCCAGGGAGGCGAGGCGCTGGGCGTCCAAACTGTTTTTCAATCCCTGGAGATTCTTCAGGTCTTGACTAAGCGAATCCCGCACATACGCAGGCATGTTGGAGTCGTGGCTGACCGCCTGCATCGTGTCGAGCGAGGTTGCGAAAGCGAGCGAGAGCTCATGCAGATGATGCTGAAATTGACGGTAGCTGGAAAAGCCGAGCCCGCGAACGATGCGCACGACGGTGGCGGGGTCGGTGCCCAGGCGCTTGGCCATGGCGCGCACGCTGAGGAGAACGTATTCGCGCGGGTGCTCAAGGATGGGGCGAATAATTTCCTGGCGCTTAGCGCTGAGGCGGTCGATGCGTTCCGGAAGATTGATAGTTGATATCTGAGTGTGGGCCGGTGTCTTCTTCATGCGGCGAAAGAATTGCGCAAAATGATTGGCATGTCAACGCCGCGGCCGGGAATTTGACAAATGTTCCGGAACGCTGCTCGCACTATTTTTCGGAACTCGCCGCCTTGGTGGCAAGGCCGGGAGCGACGATGGGCTGGAGGAAGGGCATCATGGCGCGAAGCTTGGGCCCCAATTGTTCGATGGGGTGGGTTTGCTCGCGGTGCCGCGTTGCCAGAAAATTAGGGCAGCCCTTTTCGTTTTCCTCGATCCACTTCTGGGCGAAGCTGCCGTCGCGAATTTCGGAGAGAATCTTTCGCATCTCCTCGCGAGTTTTCTGGGTAATGATCCTTGGACCGGCGGAGTAGTCACCTTGTTCGGCGGTGTCGCTGACGGAATAGCGCATGTAGCTGAGACCGCCGCGGTAAATCAGGTCGACGATGAGCTTTAGTTCGTGCATGCATTCAAAGTACGCGACTTCCGGCTGATACCCGGCCTCAACCAACGTCTCAAACCCAGCTTTGATCAACTCGCTGACTCCACCGCACAGAACGGCTTGCTCGCCGAAGAGGTCGGTCTCGGTTTCTTCGGTGAACGTGGTTTCGAGGACGCCGGCGCGCGTGCAGCCGAGGCCCTTGGCGTAGGAAAGGGCGAGCGCCCTGGCTTTTCCGGAAGCGTCTTGTTCGACGGCGAGAAGAGCGGGCGTGCCGCCGCCTTCGGTAAATACTTCGCGAACGCGATGGCCGGGCGCCTTGGGCGCGATCATGGAGACATCGACGTTGGCGGGCGCCTTGATGGCTCCGAAGCGAATATTGAAGCCGTGCGCGAACATTAACGTCTTGCCCGCCGTGAGATGGGGCGCGATGGAATCGCGATAGAGCTTGGGCTGCTTGGTGTCCGGCGCAAGAATCATGATTACGTCGGCCCAAGCCGCGGCTTCGGCGGGGGTGTTGACGGTCAAGCCTTCTTTTTGGGCTTTGGAAGCTGAGGCGCTGCCCGGCTGCAAGCCGACACGCACGGCGACGCCACTGTCCCGAAGGTTCAGCGCATGCGCGTGACCCTGTGAACCATAACCGATGATCGCGACCTTCTTGCCCTGAATCAGAGCGAGGTCCGCGGAATTGTCGTAATAGAGGTTTGCCATTCTTTTTCCTTTCGAGCGATGGAACAAAATTTTGTACTTTTTGCTGCCGGCCGTCTGAAGACGGCCGCTACAGTTGCCGACCTTACTGTGCTGAGGCTGCCGGTTGGGTATCCGCGATCTTCAGCGGCGCTTCCGGGGGACGTAGTAGGTCGCTGCCGCGAGTCATGGCGATGCGTCCGGTGCGCGCCATTTCGAGGACGCCGAATGGGCGGAGCACTTCGAGGAGGCCGTCGATTTTGTCGACCGTGCCGGAAACTTCCAGGATGAGCGACTCCGGTGCGACATCGATGACGCGGGCGCGAAAAACTTTGATGAGTTCCATCAAATGCGGGCGCGATTGCTGGTCGGCCGAGACTTTGATCAGGGCGAGATCGCGTTCGAGCAAAGAACGCTCGGAGATGTTCTCGGCGAGCAGGACATCGACGAGTTTCTCCAGGCTGGCCTCGAGGCGATGCGCGCCTTTTTCGTCGGTGTGGGCGACGATGGTCATGCGCGCGATCTCTTCGTTTTCGGTGGGGCCCACCGTGAGCGAATCGATGTTAATCGCCAAACGGCGAGCGAGTGACGCAACGCGGTTCAGGACGCCAGGTTTGTTCTCTACATAGGCGACAAGTGTCTGCATAAGTCCTCGATCACGGCTCCGTAGCTGTTTCCACGAGCGGGCTGTCCGGGCGGCGGATCATTTCGTGCAGCGAGCCGCCGGCGGGCACCATCGGGTAAACCGAATCTTCCTGTTCCACGCGGAAATCGATCAGCACGCTCTCCGACGACTCTCGGGCTGAGCGAATGGTGGGAATGACCTCGCTTCGGGAGGTGATGCGTTCGCCCCGGATGCCGAAGGCGTTGGCGAGCGCGGCGAAGTCGGGCGCGACCAGCGGAGTGGCTACGTAACGCTTGTCGTAGAAAAACTCCTGCCACTGGCGCACCATTCCGAGAAAGCCGTTGTTGATGATGGCTATGTTGATTTTGATTTTTTCCTGAACGATGGTGGCCAGCTCGGACATGGTCATCTGAAAGCCGCCGTCGCCGACCACTACCCACACATCGGATTCAGGCTTGGCAAATTTTGCGCCGATAGCGGCGGGCAGAGCAAAGCCCATCGTGCCGAGGCCGCCGGAAGTCACCAGCGTGCGCGGCTGATTGTGGTGGTAATACTGCGCCTCCCACATCTGGTGCTGGCCGACGTCGGTGACGACGATGGCCTCGCCACGCGTTTCCTTCCAGAGGTCGTTGATGACGTGAGCGGCGTAGAGATGGCCGTTGTCGGGCAGGCCTTGGATGTCGCGCACGGCGGCATCACCCTTGAGTTCGCGGATGTGGCCGAGCCAATCGCCTCGCTCGCGATGTTCGAGACGCGGGAGAAGCTGTTCAAGTACTTCGCGCGCGTCGCCAATCAAGGCGGCGTCCACCTTCACGTTCTTGTTGATCTCGGAGCGGTCGATCTCGATGTGAATTTTGCGCGCATCCTTGGCATAGGTGCGCAGATCGCCGGTGACGCGATCGTCAAAGCGCATGCCGACGGCGATGAGCAGGTCGGCTTCCTGGATCGCGTGATTGACCCAAGCTTCGCCATGCATGCCCATCATGCCGAGGTTCAGAGGGTCGCTGGCAGGGAAGCAGCCGATGCCGAGGAGCGTCATGGCCACAGGAAGATTGCCGGCGTGCACGAATTGGTCGAACACGCGCATCGCGCCGGAAACCATGATGCCGTGGCCGGCGAGGATCAAGGGCCGCTTAGCGGTGTTGAGCAGCTCAACGGCACGCTCAAACTCCGCTTGTTCGTAGTTGACGCGCTGGCGCTTGGGGGGAAGCTGCGGCGCGGAGGCGTCCCAGTTGAAATCGCAAGAGGCCTGCTGCGCGTCTTTGGTGATATCGACGAGGACGGGGCCGGGCCGGCCGGAATTTGCGATCAAGAAAGCTTCACGGACCGTGCGCGCAATGTCTTCGGCGCGGGAAACAATCACGTTGTGCTTTGTGATCGGCATGGTGATGCCGGTGATATCAATTTCCTGGAAGGCATCGGAGCCGAGGAACTTGCTGCTGACCTGTCCAGTGATGCAAACCACCGGGGAGGAGTCCAGCATCGCGGTCGCGATGCCCGTGACCATGTTCGTGGCGCCTGGGCCGGAGGTGGCCATAGCAACGCCTACGCCGCCGCTGGCTCGTGCATATCCGTCGGCCATGTGCGTGGCGCCTTGTTCGTGGCGCACGAGGACGTGGTGCAACTTGGATTTGCCAAGCGCGTCGTATACGGGAAGAATCGCGCCGCCTGGATAACCAAAAATGTGGCGAACGCCAAGCTTGGTCAGCGACTCACAGAGAATTTCCGCGCCGGTGAGCTTCATGATGTCCTCGAGACGGTTTGAGCAGCGGTTGAAAATGTCTTGGGAACGACGGTGATTGCGCCGAGCGACGACGACGAGACGAGCAGGGCATACTTGGCCATTACGCCGCTAGTGAAGCGGGGCTGAGGCGCTTTCCAGGTGGAGAGGCGGCGCTGGATTTCGGCGTCGGTGAGCTTGACGTTGAGCGTGCGCTTCGGAATATCGAACGCGATGATGTCGCCGTTGGCGATGGCGGCAATGGGACCGCCGGTCGCAGCTTCCGGAGCGACGTGGCCGGCCATGAAGCCGTGGGTAGCGCCAGAAAAGCGGCCGTCGGTCAGCAGGGCCACGGATTCGCCGAGTCCTGCGCCGACGAGCGCCGCGGTAACCTGGAGCATCTCGCGCATTCCCGGGCCACCCTTCGGTCCTTCGTAGCGGATCACTACGACGTCGCCGGACTTGATGCTGCCGCTTTCTACAGCGGCGAACGCGGCTTCTTCATCGTCGAAGACTCGGGCCGGGCCGGTGAAGGTCTGGAAATTGTGGCCCGCGACTTTGATGACGCAGCCTTCGGGCGCGATATTGCCTTTTAGAATTACGAGGCCACCGGTGGGCTTGATCGGAGCAGCGGCGGTGCGCACTACTTCCTGGTTGGGTGCTTCTTTGGCGGCAGCGGCCTCTTCCGCCAGGGTACGGCCCGTAACGGTAATACTGTCACCGTGAAGAAGTTTGGCTTCGAGCATGCGCTTGGCCACTAAGGCTGTGCCCCCGGCGGCGTAGAGATCGACCGCGACAAAGCGGCCGCCCGGCTTCAGATCCGCGAGGATTGGAACGCGAGAGCTAATGCGGTCGAAATCGTCGATGGATAGCGGGATCTTCGCTTCGCTGGCGATGGCCAGCAGATGAAGAACGGAATTCGTGGAACCGCCTGTAGCGGCTACTCCCGCGATGGCGTTTTCGATCGCTGACTTGGTGATGATTTTCGACGGCGTGACGTCACGGCGGAGAAGGTCCATGACCATTTCGCCCGCGCGTTGGCCAGCGTGCCCCTTTGCGGCGTTTGTGGCGGGAACGCTGGACAATCCCATCGGGGCAATGCCTAGAAATTCGCAGACCAGCGCCATCGTGTTGGCGGTGAACTGGCCGCCGCACGCGCCGGCTCCGGGACACGCCGCGGTTTCCAGCGATTTGAGTTGCGCGTCGGTGATTCCTCCGCGGGCGTGTTTGCCGATCGCTTCATAGACATCTTGAATGGTTACAGCATGGCCCTCGAAGTGGCCCGGGGCGATGGAGCCGCCGTAAAGAATGAGTCCGGGAATATTGAGTCGAGCGAGCGACATAACGCCGCCGGGAATCGTCTTGTCGCAGCCAACGAGAACGATCAACGCGTCGAAAAGATTTCCGCGCGATACCAGTTCGATGGAATCGGCGATGACTTCACGGCTTACCAACGAGGTGCGCATGCCCTCGGTGCCCATGGTGATGCCATCGGAGATGGATACGGTATTGAACTCCAGCGGGGTTCCGCCCGCGGCGCGGACGCCAGCTTTCACGTGCTCGGCCAGTTCGCGCAGGTGGTAATTGCACGGGCCGATCTCGATCCAGGTGTTGGCTACACCGACCAGCGGCTTGGTGAAGTCTTCATCGCCGAGCCCGCAGGCGCGCAACATTGCGCGAGCACCGGCGCGATTAGCACCGTCAATCAAGGTATGGCTGCGTGGTTTTGGCGCTGTCTGGGTCACTGCAACTCCCCTCCGCTCGGTGGCAGTTCAAGCTAAAAACGTAAGGCCATCATCCTTGGTGAATGATGGCCGAAATCTTGTTTGCTGTGGCTAGGCCGCCATCATCCGCTTGGGTTTCCCCGTACACCTACGAAACTAATTCGTGCGACTGTTCGTGATGGCGACGTGGAGCATCTCGATCGCCACGGCGAATAGCAGAATGCCGGTTTCGGGGTAATGAGTCAAATTAATAGTGATAGGCAAGAGAATAAAAGGAACTTATCGGGGCAAGACCACTCATTCAGGGCAAAGGCCCACTTGTTTAGGCAGGGTAACTTCTTGAAGACCGCGCGTGTCCGCGAACGTACCCCATTGAATGCGATATCCGTCTACCCGTGTATACGAATTCGGCATCTTCGGCGTGCTGAATCGTCCGATGGGCATCCTTGCTACAAACATTCGCATCTTTGGAGGGGTATGACCAACGCTCCTGCAGCCATTTCTTCCGCTTCGGACTATACAACTTACGTCAATCCCCGGTGGACGGCACTCCTCAACCTGCTGCAGATGAATGTGAAGTATGACCGGTGCTTCGGAACGGAGCTTTTTACCGCCGATGGGCGGCGTGTTCTCGATTACCTCTCCGGCTACTGCGTTCACAATATTGGCCACAACCATCCTTACGTGATCCAAGCGCTGAAAGAGGAAATGGACCGGTGCGGTCCGGCCATGCTGCAAAGCCATGTACCGGAGCTCGCGGGCGAACTTGCCCGCAGACTTTGCGACCTGTCCGGGGGCGAACTGCGTAAGGTATTCTTTGGAAGCAGCGGCAGCGAGGGTGTGGAAGCCGCGATTAAATTCGCGCGCGCAGCCACGCGCAGGGCCGGCCTGCTCTGTGCAAAGAGCAGCTTTCATGGGCTCACAACCGGTGCGCTGTCCTTGATGACGGATCCGTTTTGGCGATCCGGATTCGAGCCGCTCTTACAGGATACGGCAGCGGTGGCGTTCGGTGATTTGTCCGCACTGGAAAGGGAACTAAGCACAAAACGCTTTGCCGCCTTCATCGTAGAGCCACTTCAGTCTGAGGCTGGAATCAATCTTGCGCCGGATGGCTATCTGCAAGCTGCGCAGGAACTCTGCCGCCGAACGGGGACGCTTTTCGTTCTGGACGAAGTGCAAACCGGGATGTTTCGCACCGGTCCGTTTCTCGCCGCTCATCATGCGGGGGTTAAGCCCGACATAGTCGTCCTGGCCAAGGCACTCAGCGGCGGCCTCATGCCGGTAAGCGCCACGCTGATGACCGATGCCGTATACGAGAGCGTCTACTCTTCGTTGCGACGCGCGATCGTGCACACGTCCACATTTAGCGAGAACAGCCTCTCGATGCGAGCGGGGCTGGCGACTCTGGACGTGCTTGAGAAGCAGTCCCTTGGCCAGCGCGCCAGCGTTCTGGGCGAACTGCTGAGAACGCGGTTGCGCGAGGAGCTTTCTTCATTCGAAATGGTGAAGGAAGTCCGCGGGCTGGGCATGCTCTCCGGAATCGAATTCAAGTCGCCCACCAGGCTGACCTTGAAAATTCCGTTCGAATCCTTCCGGGCCATTCACCCCGCGATGTTTGGTCAAATCGTGGTGATGAGGATGTTTCGCGACCAAGGAATGCTGACGCAAATTTGCGGGAACAATTTCATGGTGCTGAAAGTGGCGCCACCTTTGGTGGTCAGCGAAGATGAGATCGACGAATTCGTAGCGGCTATTCGCAGTGTCGTGGATGTGATGCACTCTTCGCCATCGTTTTGGACCGAGGCGCTGGGCTTGGCAAAGAGAGCCGTCAATATTTAGAACGAACCTGACGTAGTGCTGGTGGTCAGGAATGGCTGACTTAGTCGAGGAGCAGGGATGGGCCGAGCAACGGACGTGTTTGTCATCGGCGGTGGGCCGGCTGGACTTGCGGCTGCAATCGCCGCGCGCCAGCGAGGGATGGAGGTCGTTGTGGCGGATGGCGCAGAACCGCCCATCGACAAAGCCTGTGGTGAAGGACTGATGCCGGATACTCTTTCGGCTCTTCGGGACCTCGGTATCTCCGTCAATCCGGCAGAAGGTTTTGCTTTTCGTGGAATTCGCTTTCTCGGAGAAAGGGCTCAGGTCGAGGGAAGTTTTCCATCTGGGGAGGGCATTGGCTTGCGGCGGCCGGTGCTGCATCAAAAAATGATCGACCAAGCTCAACGGTTGGGCGTCACGCTGTTGTGGAAGACCTCCGTTAGTGGGCTTTCGCCCGAAGGTGTGATAGCGGGTGGGAAGACGATTGCCGCCCGTTGGGTTGTGGGCGCGGACGGAATTCGCTCTAGAGTCCGCAGGTGGTGTGGGCTTGAAGCGCCCGCGCTGCCTCGGCCGCGCTACGCATTTCGGCGGCATTATCGCGTTGCGCCCTGGACGGATTGCATGGAAATCTACTGGGGCCGCAATGCACAGGCCTATGTGACGCCGGTGGGCCGCCAGGATCTTTGTGTCGCGGTGATCTCACGGAACGCTGGAGTACGCTCGACCTCCATTGCCGCGGATTTCCCGAAGCTCGCCGAGCACCTTGCGTCGGCAGAAGCAAGCCCAGAGATCGGAGCTGTGACCCTGACTTGCGGCTTCGAGCGGGTCTATCGGGATCGCGTTGCGCTTATCGGGGATGCCTCCGGCAGTGTGGACGCTATCACGGGCGAGGGGCTCTGCCTCAGCTTTCATCAGGCCGCGGCGCTAGCCGATGCGCTCGAATGCGGTGATCTCAGCAGGTATCAAGCCGCGCACCGGCGTCTGGCTCGCTGGCCGACGGTTATGGGACGATTGTTGCTACTGCTCGACCGGCAGCCCAAGGTGCGTCAACGCGCGATGCATGCACTCGCAAAACATCCCGATTTATTCGCGAGGCTGCTGGCGGTTCACGTCGGAGCCACATCTCCGGGACATCTTGCCGCGACAGGGGCGCAGCTGGGCTGGCGGTTCGTCGTTGCCTAGGAAAAACTCATGAGTTCGCAGAGACTGCGGAGAAATCTTGTTACAAGCGCCACGCTACTCGGCTTTGCCGTCGTGCTCTCGGCGGCCGCGGCCCAGCACGCTACGCAAACGGCGCAGGCAGCGAGTGGAAACGAGATCGTCCTGACCGTCGATCCGGCGCAGAGCACCGTGCACTACAGCGTCAGCAGCAGTCTCCACACCGTACACGGGACCTTTGCGCTCAAGCGCGGCACGTTGCGCTTCGAACCGGCCACCGGCAAGGCTAATGGCGAAATTGTAGTCGACGCCGGCAGCGGGCAGAGCGGCAGTGATTCCCGCGACAAAAAAATGCATAAAGAGGTGCTTGAAAGCAGCCGGTTTACGGAGATTATTTTTCGTCCCGAGCGCGTGGAAGGTACAGTGCAACCGCAAGGTACTTCCAGTACGCACCTTCACGGTGTTTGCGTGCTGCACGGAAGCGAGCACGAGATCACCGTTCCAGTGCGCGCGGAGCTTAAGTCTGACCAGTGGAAGGGGACAGCGACCTTCAGTGTTCCCTACAATGAGTGGGGCCTGAAAAATCCCGGGAATTTCCTGCTTAAGGTAGACCACACCGTGAGCATCGAAGTTGAAATGGCGGGCAGCGTGCAGACACAAGCTTCCGCGGCGAAGCCTTAAACACCCTTCTAGTCGTCCATCTCCTGCGTGACGATGTGGACGTCGACCGCCGGCGACTCTCGCAAAAAGCGATGCACCGCCGACAAATAGAGATACTTGCGCCAATCGTGGACGGGCGCTCTTCCAAAGATCACGTGGGTAATGTGTTTTGACCGCACGAATTCGGCCACCGCATCCGCCACGCTTCGCGCCTTCAGGCGAATTACTTTCGCGCCCAGGCTTTCGGCGAAGCGCAAGTTTGCGGCCAGTGCGTTTTGATTCAACTCCTTTGGGCCGAAATTGCGCTCGACGTGAACGACGTACAGTTCGGCATCCATCCGGCGGGCCATTCTTGCGCCTCGCGCGATCAGGTACTGGCCGGCCGGATTCGCGGAAATACACACCGCCATGCGCTCGCGCACACCCCAGTTCTTGCGAATATCCTGGGCCTCCATGTAGGACTCGAGGCTGCGGTCGACTTGCTCGGCAACTTGCCGCAGGGCCAGTTCGCGAAGCGCGATGAGGTTTCCGCGACGGAAAAAATTACTGAGGGAGCGCTCCACTTTGTCGGTGCTGTAAACGTCCCCGCGCTTCATGCGGTTCTGCAGCGCCTCGGGAGTGAGGTCGACCATGACCGTTTCGGATGCGGTGAGCGGCATCCAGTCCGGAACGGTTTCGCGGACAATGATTCCCGTGATGGAGCGCACGACAGGAGCAATGCTCTCAATATGCTGAATATTCAGCGTGGCGACGACGTCGATCTTTGCCGCCAGCAACTCCTGCACGTCTTCGTATCGCTTGCGATGCTTGCTCCCGGGGATGTTGGTGTGGGCGAGTTCGTCGACCAGGACGACTGCCGGACGGCGCGCCAGAATTGCGTCGACATCCATCTCCTCGAACACAGTGCCCTTGTATTCGATCTTCTTGCGTGGCACCTGTTCCATTTGCGCGACCAGTTCTTCGACGCCCTTGCGCCCGTGCGTTTCCACGACGCCGATGACCACGTCTTCGCCACGGCTGCGCCGCCGAAGCGCCTCGCTCAACATGCCGAAGGTTTTACCGACGCCCGGCGCGTAACCTAGAAAAAGCTTAAAGATGCCGCGCGTCTTTTCCGGCGGCGAAGCGACTTCCAGCCACTCTTCTGGCTTCTTGGGCAAGGCCTCTCTTCTCCTCGTAAATTTTCAGCATGCGCTAGAATGTACGGATGCAGAGATTCCTAGCCGGCCGGATCATGGGGATTGCTGTATCCCTAGCCGCAGTTGCCGGCATTTCCTTTTGTTACCGCCACATCCTGCACGTAAACCAAACGACTGTAGCGCTTTCGTTTCTGCTGGCAATTCTAGCAGTTTCGGCCGTGTGGGGAATGGCCGTTTCCGTTGCCATGTCGCTCGTCGCGGTAGCGACTTTTAACTATTTCTTCCTGCCGCCAATAGGAACCTTGACCATCGCTGATCCGCAAAACTGGGTCGCGCTGATAGCCTTTCTGGTCACCTCGATTACGGGCAGCCGGCTTTCCTCGCGCATCCGCGCGGAAGCGGACGAGGCACACCAGCGCAGGCACGAGGTTGAGCGCCTGTACCAATTCAGCCGCAAGCTGCTGGGCGAAGGGAATGTCATCCAGTTGATGAACGCCATCCCCGATTACGTCGTCGAGAGTTTCGAAGCGGGAGCAGCCGCGCTGTTTCTTCCGCAGAAGGACAAATTTTACCGCTCCGGATTCGGTGCGGCTCATCTCGATGAGGGAAAGATGAAGCAGGCTTTCTCGCTCGATGAGATTTCGGCAGATGCAGAGCACGGCCACTACTTTATTCCCATCCGTCTGGGTGTTCGCCCCATCGGCAGCCTGGGCATTTCAGGTTCGCAGCTTTCCCGGCAATCGCTGGAGGCCATCAGCACGCTGGTAGCTATTGCGATCGAGAGGGCACGCGCTGTCGAGCAACTCGGCCAGACCGAAGCGGAGCGGCAAGGGGAGCGGCTCAAATCCGCGCTGCTGGACTCGATCACTCACGACTTTCGTACTCCCTTGACCTCGATGAAGGCCGCCGCCAGCAGTTTGCTCTCGTCGCTTCCGTCCGATGGTACCCAGATGCGCGAACTTCTTTCCATCATCGATGAAGAGTGCGACCGCTTGAATCGCCTGGTCGAAGAAGCTGCCGAGATGGCTAAGCTCGAGGCTGGCGAAATTACGCTGGACCTAGCACCCGTTCCGGTGGAGGAGATTGTCCAAGCAGCTGTCGCGCACTGCAATACATCTCTTGCGGGGCGCGCTGTAGATTTGCGCGTCGCCGGGGATCTTCCGCCGGTGCGTGCCGACCGCGACCGCGCGAAAGAGGCGCTGGTGCAATTAATTAACAATGCCAACCTTTATTCGCCGAAGGACCAGCCGATCACTATCGCCGCAGAACTGACGGGAGACACAGTTACGACCAGCGTCGCCGATCGCGGCCCAGGAATCGATGACTTCGAGCAGACCATGATCTTCGATAAATTTTATCGAGGGAAAGATCAGCGGTACCTCGTGCGGGGAACGGGCATGGGGTTGCCAATCGCCAAGGCGCTGATTGTCGCGCAGCAGGGAACGATCAGCGTGACCAGCCAGCTCGGCCACGGCTCGGTGTTTTCGTTTACGCTGCCCGTGGAGCGCGGCGGTAAGGAGAATCGTTGACCTCTGCAAATATTCTGGTCGTTGACGACGAGCCGCAGATCCGGCGGGTGATGCGCGCCACGCTGACTTCGCAGGGTTACGTGATCACCGAGGCCAAGACCGGTGAAGAGGCGCTCGAGTCCGTTCGCAAGCAGCGGCCGGATTTAGTGCTGCTGGACGTGAACATGCCGGGCATGGGGGGCATCGAAGCTTGCCGCGAAATTCGCCGCGTTTCGGATGCTCCTATCATCATGCTTACGGTGCGCAATGCCGAGCGCGACAAGGTCTCCGCCCTCGATGCCGGCGCGGACGACTACGTGGTCAAACCTTTCGGCATAGAGGAGTTGCTTGCGCGCATACGCGCTGCGCTGCGGCGGTACGCGCCAGGGGACGCCATGCCGCCGTTTGAGTCGAAGGATCTGACGATTGATTTTGAAGCCCGGGAGATCACCGTGCGCGGCGAGGTTGTACACCTCACTCCCAAGGAATACGACGTCTTGAAATATCTCGTTGCCAACCAAGGCAAGCCGCTGGCTCACCGCAGGCTGCTGCAGGCTGTGTGGGGGCCGGATTATGGGGACGAAACGGAAAACTTGCGCGTGGTGATCAATCAATTGCGGAAGAAAATTGAAGCGAATCCCGCGCGTCCAAAATACATACTCACTGAGCCATGGGTAGGCTACCGCTTTCAGGCTGCGCGTAGCGGGGCGTAAGAAAATTCAAGAAAATCCTGAGTTATCGCGAGATCGGACGCGCCGCGTCCAAGTCCAGGTTTAGCTCCAGCACCCGCACGCGTGGTTCGCCAAGAAAACCGAATTGTCTTGCGAGGGTGTGCTTGGCCACCAGGGCTCGTACGTCTGCTTCGCTCATGCGGCGCTCTCGCGCGACACGCGGAATCTGAAACTCCGCTGCTGCCGGCGAAATCTCTGGGTCAAGTCCCGAGCCTGAGGTGGTCACCATGTCCACGGGAATTGCTGCGCCGGGATTCTCGGCATGCAGCTTATCTACATCGCCTTTCACACGCTCGATCAGCACATGATTGGTTGGCGCTAAGTTTGGCGAGCCTGACTGCGAGGCGTCGTATCCGGTCCCTGCGCCCGATGGGCGGGGATGAAAATATGCGGGCGAGGAGAACATCTGGCCCAGCAGCTTCGAACCGACTACCTGTCCGTCCTTCACGATCAAGCTTCCATTGGATTGCGCCGGAAACAGCAATTGAGCCAATCCGGTCACTCCCAGAGGATAAAGCACGCCGAAGACGATGGTCGTGACCAGGGTAAACAAAATCGCTATTCGCAAATTTTCCTTCATCGTCGCATCCTCACGCGAAATGCAAGTAGGTGATCAACATATCGATCAGCTTGATGCCGATAAACGGCGCAACTACGCCGCCTAACCCGTAGATCAGCAAATTCTGACGAAGCAGCGCAGCCGCGCCGACGGGGCGGTAGCGCACGCCGCGCAGCGCTAGCGGAATCAGCGCGATGATAATGAGCGCGTTAAAAATAACGGCCGACAAAATCGCCGACTGTGGCGTAGCCAGGCGCATGACGTTCAGCGTGCCCAGTACGGGAAAAGCGCCGGCGAACATCGCCGGAATAATCGCAAAATACTTGGCTACGTCATTCGCGACGGAAAACGTCGTCAACGCACCACGAGTGATCAGCAACTGCTTGCCAATCTCCACAATCTCGATAAGTTTCGTCGGATTTGAATCCAGGTCCACCATGTTGCCCGCTTCTTTGGCGGCTTGCGTGCCCGTGTTCATGGCCACGCCGACGTCCGCTTGGGCCAGGGCCGGAGCGTCATTGGTGCCGTCCCCGGTCATCGCCACGAGTTTGCCTTTTGCCTGCTCGCGCTTGATCAGCGCCATCTTGTCTTCGGGCTTGGCCTCCGCCAAAAAGTCATCCACTCCCGCTTGCCGCGCAATCGCCGCGGCGGTCAGCGGATTATCTCCGGTAATCATCATCGTACGAATGCCCATGGCCCGCAGATGATCAAAGCGTTCCCGCATCCCACCCTTCACCACATCGGTCAGCGCAATCACGCCAAGCACGCGCCCGTTTTCCGCCACCAACAGGGGCGTGCCGCCTCCGTTGGAAATGTCCGTGACATTCTGCTGAATTTCCGCGGGTACCTTGTTGCCCCGCTCCGCGCAATATTTCGAAATCGCATCCGGCGCGCCCTTGCGAATTTGCAGCCCGTCAAGGTCCACGCCAGACATGCGCGTCTGCGCGGAAAAGGGAATGAAGACCGGATTCAACTGGCTGAATTCGCGCCCGCGCAGGCCGTACTTCTCCTTGGCCAGCACAACGATGGACCTTCCTTCCGGGGTTTCGTCTGCCAGAGAGGCAAGTTGCGCTGCGTTGGCCACCTCCGACTCTTCTACGCTCGAGCAGGGATGAAACATGGTCGCTTGACGATTGCCCAGCGTGATCGTCCCGGTTTTATCGAGCAGCAGCACATCCACGTCTCCGGACGCTTCCACCGCTCTCCCAGACATTGCGATCACGTTGCGCTGAATCATGCGGTCCATTCCCGCAATTCCGATCGCGGACAGCAGCCCGCCGATTGTTGTGGGGATCAGACAAACCAGCAGCGACACCAATACAAAAATGCTCTGGGGTGCGCCGGAATAAATCGCAAAGGGCTGCAGCGTCACTACCGCAAGCAGGAAAATGATGGTCAGCCCGGCGAGTAAAATGTTCAGTGCGATCTCGTTCGGCGTCTTTTGCCGCGAAGCTCCTTCGACAAGGCTGATCATGCGGTCGAGGAAGGTTTCGCCTGGATTCGAGGTAATCCTTACCTTGATCTCATCCGACAGCACGCGCGTCCCGCCTGTTACCGCCGAACGGTCTCCTCCCGATTCTCGAATCACGGGAGCGGATTCGCCGGTGATCGCCGATTCATCCACCGACGCGACGCCTTCAATGACTTCGCCGTCTCCGGGAATAAACTCGCAGGCCGAAACTATTACGACATCTCCAGTACGGAGCTTCGAACTCGCAATCACTTCCGTGGATCCGTCAGGCCGCAAACGATGGGCTTCGGTTTCGGCGCGTGCTTTTCGCAGCGTGTCCGCCTGGGCCTTGCCGCGCCCTTCCGCCATGGCCTCCGCAAAATTCGCGAACAGCACCGTAAACCACAGCCACAATGTAATCTGCAGACCAAAACCGAATTGTCCGGCGTGCTGCAGGGTATCCTTCACCAATTCGATAGTGGTCAGGACCGCGCCGACTTCCACCACGAACATCACCGGGTTCTTGATCATCGTTCGCGGATGAAGTTTCGTGAACGAGTCCAGTACGGCTCGCGCAACAATCTTTCTGTCGCCCAGCAGCTTGCTTTTCTTATGCCCCGCTTGCTCCATGGATTCCCTCGGACCTCGGTTAAAACAGCTTTCCGGACATCATCAGCAGATGCTCGAGAATGGGCCCCAGGCTCAACGCCGGGAAGAATGTCAGTGCTCCCACAATCACGATCGTCGAAACGAGGAGCGTAGAGAACAAAGCTCCGGTTACGGGGAACGTTCCGGCGGACTCAGGCACCGTCTTTTTCCTGGCCAGGCTGCCGGCGATGGCCATGATCGGAATAATCATGAAGAACCGGCCGAGCAGTTGCGCAACTCCAGTCGTGGTGTTGTACCAAAGAGTGTTTGCGTTGATGCCGCCGAAAGCCGACCCATTGTTTCCCGTTGACGAGACGTACGCGTAGAGTATCTGCGACAGACCATGTGGACCCGGGTTCGAAATCCCTGCAGTGCCGACGGGTTTAACCACCGCAACGGCTGAGAAACCTAGAATCGTGAACGTCAGTACGAGCACCGCCAGCATCGCCATCTTGACGTCGTACGACTCTATCTTCTTGCCCAGATATTCCGGAGTTCGCCCAACCATGAGTCCGGCAATGAACACGGCCAGAATCACAAAGACAACAACGCCGTATAATCCAGCGCCCACGCCCCCGAAGACCACCTCGCCTAGCATGATATTGATCAGCGGGATCATGCCCCCAAGCGGCGTGAACGAGTCGTGCATGCCGTTCACCGCGCCGCAGCTTGCGTCCGTCGTTACGGTGGCCCAAAGCGCAGTGTTAGCGATTCCGAAGCGTACTTCTTTCCCTTCCATGTTGCCGCCGGGCTGCAGAGTGCTCGCGGCCTGATCCACGCCGGATAATTCCGGATTGCCCCGCGCTTCAGCCCAGTAAGTGGCCGTTACCCCGACAAGAAACAAAAATGCCATGGCCGCCCAGACGGCCCAGCCATGCCGCTGTGATCCGGTCATGCGGCCGAGCGTGTACGTCAGGGCCGAAGGAATGGCGAAAATCAGCAGCAATTCGACCAAATTTGCGAAGGGCGTGGGATTCTCAAACGGGTGAGCGCTGTTCGTGTTGAAAAATCCGCCGCCATTTGTGCCGAATTCTTTTATGACTTCCTGCGAGGCTACCGGCCCCTGCGCAATGATTTGCTGGCGAACAATCTGCGTCGATGTCTTTCCATCAGCGCCGGTCACCTGCACCGTTTGCGGCTCGATCAGTTCGACCGCCGTGTACGGCTTCAGATTCTGGATAACTCCTTGCGAAACCAAGACCAGGGCGCCCACCAGGCAGAACGGCAACAAAACCCACAGCAGGCAGCGCGTCGTATCGACCCAGAAGTTCCCCAGTCGATCCGTTTCCTTCCGCGCGATCCCGCGAATCAGGACGATCGCCAGAACGATCCCTACCGCCGCCGAAATAAAATTGTGGTACGCCAGGCCGGCCATCTGGGTCAGATAGCTCATCGTGGTCTCGGGCACGTACGCTTGCCAGTTCGTGTTGGTGGTAAAGGACGCCGCGTTGCCCCAGGCCAATCCCGGTTCGACATTCGCGAGCCTTTGCGGATTGAACGGCAGCCACTTCTGTGTGCGCTCGATCAGGTACAGCAGCACCATTGATACGCCACTGAACAAAAGCATGGCGTAGGTGTACTCGGTCCAATCCATCTCGCGCTGTTCCTGCACGCCAGTCAGGCGATATATCAATCGCTCGAGGGGGCGCAGCGCAAAGTCAAGAATCGTTTTCTCACGATTGAACACCTTGGTGATGAAGACGCCCAGGGGCTTGGTCAGAGCAAGAATCAATAAGAGGAAAAACGCGATTTGGAACCAGCCGTTTGCGGTCATGGTCAGAATTTCTCCGGCCTGAGCAGCGCCGTGAGTAGATAGCCGAGCAGCAGCACACAGACAATGATGAGCAGAACGTTCTCAAGCATAGGCGCGCTTACCTGAGCCTTTCGCATCCGCGAATGTAGACAATCGCGACGCCGAAAAACAGCAATGTAGCAAGGACAAAAACGAGATCCGTCACGTCGACTCCTCCGAAAGAGCCCGTCCCGACTCCAAAAAGATTGCCATCCTGGCCCTTATTAAGTGGTGAGATGTTTGTAAGAATTCTGTGAAGTCCAATCGTTAGAACGAAGTCTCCAAGCGGACGGCGAAGGACCGTGGCGGCGCAACAGCATTCCCGGAGAACAAACCGACAAAATCAATCACATTGAGCCGATTGTTGAGGTTCGCTGCGTCCGCCTGCAGCCGCATTTGAACTGTATCATGTTTCCAAATTTCGGCTCCCAACGACGCATCAAGCGAAAACGACGGCTTTACCCGGTTGCGCGCGAAATTGACGCGGTCCACAATCTGTGTCCCGTATTGCGCGATTGCCTGCGCTAGAGTGCCGTCGAACGCCACGGGCAGGCCACTTCCGTATTCCGCGCCTATGGCCGCCCACAAACGCGAAGTGAACACGTACCGAAAACGCGTCCGAACCGTGTTGCGTTGATCCTGCGTATCCCAAAAACGTCCCGCAGTTCTGCTGAGCGCATTCGCAGCGGCATCGCCGAGAAAGAGTCCACCCGTCACCGGCAAGTACGTCGACCCCACCATGTAGGAATAGCTGACGAATCCGCTGAGGTTGCCGAGATGCGGAATTTCTATCTTGGCCTCCGCCCCATAAATGCTGGATTTGCGAAGGGCGATCGGAAAGCTGACACCGGTATTCAGCAGCAGGTCGTCGTCCGCAAAATTATCGGCGTTCCGGCGAAAGTAATTGACGTCGAGCTTCGCCCGTCCGGCGATCCCCTTGGTGAATCCCGCTTCATAATAATTTCCACGCGAAGGTTCCACCGGAAGGCGCAGTACATTCGGGTTGAGCGACAGCACCGCGGTAGAACTGGACAACAGAATATTTTCGAATGCGGGCGTCTGAAACACCCGGTCATACGAGGCGTGCAGCACCAAATCCGCCGCAGGAACATATCTGGCGATCCCTAAGCGCGGGCTCACCGCATTCTGATTCACCAGCAGTTGATAATGGTCCCAACGCAGCCCTGCGCTTGCGGTCCATTTCCCAAGTCGAACGAAATCCTGGACAAAACCCGACTGCTCCAGATCTTCACCGTTGCCGGCGAAGCGGAAGCTCGCCGGCGTCCCAGGTCCAAATTGTGCTGGATCCGTGATCACGTCGCGAAAGCTCTCGTGAATCGAAGTAAAATCCGCCTCCACGCCAGCCTTCCATTCGTGCCTTCCATGATGCGCGGAAACGCTACCCTTAAAATATTCTTCGCGGAAGCCGCGGTCCTGAAACGCGATGATGGGCGTCGAAAGCGGATTCGATCCAAGCGTGTCCGAGTCATCCCGCACCATCAGTCGCAGATCGCCCAGCAGATTTGGTGTAAAAACGTGCTGGTACGACAAAATCCCCATCGTCTCCAGGTTGGAGCGATCTTGTCTCTGCCCCGGTGCCTGTTGCAACTGTTCGTTTGGCACTTCAAATTTCGAGAGTCCATGCCGCACAACCAGCCCCAGACGGTCGCTCTCGCTGAAATCGCGCTCATAACGCAGCGAGAAATCGCCGGTGGTTGCGCGATTTGAATAGTTCTGCGCCACAGGTGGATTCAAGAACCTGTCCGTTCGCGCGCCGTTTATCGTGAAACTCACTGCGTCCTTGCGCCTCGCATACTGCCCCAGCAGATAGGCGTCGCCCGTAGCGAAACTCCCTCCGCTCAGTACCGCCTTCCCATGAAAGCCGAGCCGCGGATCCTTCGCCGTCACCACCTCGATTACTCCGCCCAGCTTTCTGCCGTATTCCGCGGGTATGTTTGCCGTGTAGATGCTCAGCGATTGCACATCGTCCGCCTCGATTTCCGTGCCGAAGCTTGGTGAGCGATTGTCCGTCAGCGGCACGCCGTCCACCACGTATTGCGTCTGGTATTCCGAGCCGCGCGGATGCAGCACCGCATTTCCCTCATAAAGCCATCCCGGTTGGGAATTCACCAGGTCGACGACGGATCGCCCCGGCAGGGCGGTGGGCCGCGTCTCCAGCGTTTCGGATCCGATGCGATCCACGCTTCCCGTGCGGTGTGGGTCCACCAGCGTCTCCGTTTCTTTCACTGTGACCGAAGTATTCACCGACGCAAGGCTCAGCGAAATTGGGAACTCCTCCGGCATCGCCGAGCGAATCTCCACAACTTCGTGAAACGCGGCGAAGCCCTGTTGTTGGACGTCGACCTGGTAGACGCCGAACGGAAGGCGCCTGGCTGTAGTGACCCCGGAGCCATCCGTCACATAAATTTGTCGGAATTGGTTCGCCTCGCAGACCAGCTCGATCGAGGTCTTCACACCGGAACCGGAAGGATCGGTGACCTTCAGGCGCAGCTCACCGACATTACTCTGCGCCTTCGACGCAGTGGCGAGCACCGGCAAGCTGAAGATCAAGAAGACTAGAAGTCTTCGCATTTCCATTGATACCAACTTCGATGCACACACACGCGTGGATTCGATTCCAGCCACAGTGACTTCCGCTGCATGGCTAGATTGCCGCGGGCCTTTCCATGATCACACTATGGTTGACCACCCGACACCCGGCATGAGAGAAATCACCCAGAGAGCCAGCGCCGTGAGAAAACGCAAGAAGAAATTCGAGGCAGGGAAGGAAGCCCGCCGCCGTGCTCGAGCTTCCGGCGCAGCGCCCGCCACAACGCGCGTCATTCCTGACAAACGCAAACGCCCGCCAAAGCATAAGAGCGACTGGCTGGAAAGCGAAACCTAACGGCTGCCTGCACGCTTGTACTCGCACGCCATTTCGTTGTCGCATTGAAAATAGAGGCTGCCTCTTTACCCGCTGTAGGTCCGACCGGACCTAGTTTCTCGATCCTCAACCAGGCTTGTTCGCCGGAACCGACTCATTCGGCCGAAACAGCGGCGAAGACGCGACTTGTCGCCGCTCGGCCAGTTCCGTCGCGATCCGCTCCAGATCATTTTTCACGAAACCCATGCTGCCGATGCGAACTGTTCCATCCTCATCAATCAGGAAAATCGTAGGAACACTCGTGAGCCCATACGCGTTCGAGGCAGGATACCCGTTCCCCTTCTCATCCAATACCATCGGAAAGGTGACCCCGTATTCCCGCGCGAAACCCGCTGTAGCCTTGGCGTCATCCTGCGAAATCCCTAAAAAAGTGACGTTGTCGCCACCATAGCGCTGATAAAGGCGCTCCAGAAAGGGAAACGTAAACTGACAAACAGGGCAGGAAATCTTGAAGAATGCCGCCACTACAGGACCCTTTTGCCGCAGCGAGTCCAGCGAATAACTTTTTCCGTCCAGCCCGTTCAACGAAAATCCGGGAGCAGTTTGCCCCCCTTTGACATTCGTCATGATGGTCTTCGCCCCAATCAAGCGCGAAATCTTGCGCAAAATTCCCACGCGGCAATTTTAAACTAATTTCTCGGCGTATGGTCATCTCCGATCGAAGTCTCAGCAGCGATGGGAGCCATCCCGAAATTGCCCTCGTTTGTGAATCGCAGCCGCTGTAGCCACAACCGTCCCATTAATTTGCTATTCTTCTCAGCAGATACCAAGATGGCCTTTCTAAGCGAATCGCCAACTTGCGACGTGCGAGCGTATGAGCGAGCAAAGCAACTTAAATTTGAGCCGCAGGGAATTGTTTGAGCGCGCTTGCCGAGGAGAAGCGCTGCCCCGGGTGCCGGTGTGGATGATGCGCCAGGCAGGGCGCTATCTGCCAGAGTACCGTGCGATTCGGGCGAAACACGCCTTTTTGGAGGTGTGCAAAACGCCGGAGCTGGCAGTGGAGGTTTCGCTGCAGCCTTTGCGGGCGCTCGGCGTTGACGCTGTCATTGTCTTCTCCGATATTTTGATTGTAGCCGAGGCCATGGGGCTGGCTCTGGAGCTTGGCGACGCGGGCCCGAATTTGCCCGATCCGGTGCGAAGCGAGGCCGACGTCCGAAAATTGCGGAACTTTGACCCAGAAAGCGAGACGGGATTTTTGATGGAAGCGATCCGCCGCTTGGTGCGCGAGGTCGGTCCGACGGTTCCGGTCTTGGGATTCGCGGCTGCGCCCTGGACGCTGGCGTGTTATATGGTCGAGGGACGCACCAGGGAAGGCTTTGCCACCATCAAGGGTCTTATGTACGCGGATCCCCGAACATTTCGGGAACTGCTTGGGCGCGTCGCGCAAGCGACGATTTCCTATTTGCAGGCCCAGATCCAGGCGGGAGCCGCGGCGGTACAATTATTTGACACTTGGTGCGGCGAGTTGAATCTGCGCGAGTATTTGGATTTTGCGCTGCCAGCCGTGCAGGAGATTGTGTCCGGCTTGGGAAAAAGCGTGCCGGTGATCTATTACACGAAGGCCTCCACTCATTTGCTGCTTGCCGCCGCGGATTCAGGAGCGGATGCTTTGAGTGTGGATTGGCGCGTGGACTTGCGCGAGTTGCGAAAGACCCTGGGACCGAAAATCGCGCTCCAGGGAAATGTCGATCCGGCGGTGTTGTTCGCTCCTGAAGCGACGATTCGCCGTGTAACGCAGGAGACCGTGGCGGCCTTGTCCGGCGCGGGCCACATCTTGAATTTGGGACACGGCATTTTGCAGCACACGCCCGTGGAGAACGCGAAGCTTTTTATCGAGACGGGGCAGCAAGCGCGATTCCCGAGCGAAACGCCTGCTGAGGTGCCGTCGCGTTGAAGGTTGAGGCTCAGCAGTGACCGTGGCAAATCCAACTTTGCAGCAGATGCGCGAGGAGTTGCGCGTCGGCGAAGAGTTTTTGGCGCGATATAACCGGCCGGGACCGCGCTACACCAGTTACCCGACCGCGCCGGTGTGGAATGATTCGTTCGGTCCCGATGACTTGGAGCGCGTGCATGAAGAAGCGGAACGCGCGCGGAGTCCGGTCTCGCTGTACATGCACATCCCGTTTTGCGAGAGCCTCTGCCTGTTTTGTGCGTGCAATGTAATCATTCAGAAGGATAAGCGTGTCGCTCCGCCGTATCTGGGCGTGCTGAAGCGTGAGATGGAGCGGGTTAGCAGAAGCGTTTCGAAACAGCGCGAGGTCGTGCAGTTTCATTGGGGCGGAGGAACTCCCACATATCTGACTCCGGAGCAGATCGAGGACCTATTCGGAGCGGTGCGTGCGCGTTTTACGTTTGCGGCCGACGCGGAAATCGGCATCGAAGTCGACCCGCGGGTAACCTCGCGCGCGCACCTGGAAACTCTACGGCGCCTGGGATTCAATCGCTTGAGCATGGGGATTCAGGATTTCCATGCCGAGGTACAGAAAGCGATTCACCGCATTCAGCCCTTCGAACTGACGCGGGATTTGTTGCTCGCCGCGCGCGAACTGGGCTTCGACAGCATCAATGTGGACTTAATCTACGGGCTTCCGTATCAAACGCCGGAACGATTCGCGCATACGGTCGACCAGATTCTGGAATTAGCGCCGGATCGCGTGGCGCTCTTCAGCTACGCGCACGTGCCCTGGCTGAAGAAGCAGCAAGGCTCGTTTGCCACGCATCTGCCCGACGGTATGCAGAAGTTCGAGATTTTTCGCACCGGATTGCTGAAGTTTCTCGAAGCCGGATATTTGTATATCGGCATGGATCACTTCGCAAAGCCCGGTGACGAGCTGGCGATTTCACAGCAGAACCGCACCCTGCATCGGAATTTTCAGGGATACACCACGAAAGCCGGCGCGGATTTGTACGGCATGGGCGTTACCGCCATCAGCGGAATTCAGAATGCCTATGCGCAGAATCATCGAGAGCTGGCGGCATGGGAGAAGGCCGTCGGCGAGCGCGGGATTGCCACCATGCGTGGCTATCGGCTCTCGGAGGACGACCGGTTGCGCCGAACCGTGATTAGCCGGCTGCTTTGCCATACGGTCGTTATCAAGGAAGAGATTGCGCGCGAATTCGGCGTCGACTTCGATCGCTATTTTGTGGATGAGTTGGCGCACCTGGAGCCCTCTCGCGAGGATGGCTTGGTTTCGCTCGATGCCGGCGAGATTCGGGCAACCTGGCTGGGGCGAATTTTTATTCGCAATTTGGCGATGGCGTTTGATCCCTACCTGGAAAAGCAGCAGTTGGCGGCCAAGCCGCTGTTCTCGAAAACGCTCTGACATGTTAGGACGCCCCGCGGCATGACCTCCTCTGTCCCAGCAATTATTGTGGGCGGGGGCATCTCGGGATTGGTCTGTGCTTACGCCCTGGGCAAACTGGGAGTTGAGGCTCAGGTGCTGGAGTCCTCGCAGCATGCGGGAGGTCTGATCGCCTCGGAAAGGCGCCATGGATTTTTGCTGGAGATAGGCCCTCAGAGCTTTAGCGGGACGGCCGCGTTGCGGTCACTCTGCGCTGAACTGGGGATTGCAGATCAGCTTGTGCAAGCGCCCGCCAAGGCACCGCGATACGTGCTGATTGACAATGCGCTGAACGCAGTTCCGCTCAACCCGGCAGCGATGCTCACTTCCTCTTTGTTGTCACCAAATACCAAGTGGAGAATCGCGCGTGATGCCTTTGGCACTAGCCGCGCTCCGCTAGAGGACGAGTCCGTCGCAGCGTTTGTCCGCAGAAAGTTCGGCGAGGAGCCGCTGGACCGGCTGGTGGCGCCTTTCGTTTCGGGGATTTACGCCGGCGATCCGGAGCGACTCAGTTTACGCAGCGCCTTCCCGCAGCTTCACGAGGCGGAGAAGTCTGCAGGCAGCGTGATTCGCGGGATGATGCGAGCGGCAAAATCGCGCAAAGGACCGCGAGAGAAGCCGACGCTACTGAGCTTTCAAGATGGCAATCAGACTCTGGTGAGAGCGCTTGCCGCGAAAATCGGTTCGAGCCTTCGCTTGGGCGCGGAGGTGGTTGGAATTTGCGTTCGTCGCGAGGCAGGAGCTGTCAGGTTCGAGGTGCGGATTCGCCATGGGGGCGGCGAAGAAATCATTATCGCAGAACGTTTGGTATTGGCGACGCCTGCGGATGTAGCGGGCGCTTTGCTCCGCGACGTGAGTGCCGCTTTTGAACCGGTGTTGGCAGGCATCGAGTATGCGCCTGTGGCGGTTGTGTCGCTGGGCTACAACCGGAAAGATATTGAGCATTCCCTGGAGGGATTTGGATTCTTAGCGCCGCGATCCAGTGGCTTGCGAGTGTTGGGATCGGTTTGGAACTCGTCGCTGTTCCCAGAGCGAGCGCCGGCGGGACATGTGCTGCTCACCAGCTTCCTGGGAGGAGCAACGAATCCCGGTGTGGCGGCACTGTCCGACAAGGATTTGGTTGATCTAGTCCATCGGGAAATCGCGCCCGTGCTGCACATTCACGGAGCGCCCACGTTTTCGCATGTTCAGATCTATCCGCGAGCACTGCCGCAATACAACATCGGCCATGAGGAGCGGCTGACGGCCCTCGAAAGATTACGCAGGGAGCTGCCGGGATTGTCTTTTGTCGGGAATTACTTGCGTGGGCCGGCGATTGGCAGCTGCGTGGAACTCGGCATTGCAACGGCTGGCGCGCTTACAGAGCACCGCAGTCCCGGATACACGGCGCATGTGTAGCGGGTGCGGACTTTCGCGGGCGCCTTTGCTGCTGCGCTCTTGCACATCCACTGACACGAATTTCACGTATAGTTTTCGAGGAGACGAAGAAGCGTAAACGTGTTCCTGGCGGCTTTTCCACCCAAGGGCAGCGAACAAGTGTCGCCAGACGCGACGCTGATGCAGCAGCTTCTTCGCAGAGACGTGGGCGCTTTCGAAGAACTGTACGAGCGGCACTCGCGCATTGTCTATTCCCTCGTGCTGCGCATATTGCGGCAGGGTCCCACCGCGGAAGAGGTGGTGCAGGACGTTTTCCTGCAACTCTGGCGCAACTCCAGCCAATATGACGTGCGGCGCCCCCTCGTGCCCTGGCTGCTGACGCTTGCGCGCAACCGTGCGCTCGACCATCTGCGGCTGAAGAGCGAGCGGCAACGTCGCCGCGAAGAGCAAACCGAAGAGTTCCCGCAAATCGCGGCCGCAGCACCCGAGTACGAGCGCGCACTGGATGAGAAGCGCCGGGCGGAACGTGTGCGCGCGTTGATTGGCTCATTGCCCGCGGCGCAGAAAAAAGCCATCGAGCTCGCCTATTTTGAAGGCTTGAGCCATTCCGAGATTGCTGCTTCGCTGCATGAGCCATTGGGCACCGTTAAGAGCTGGATTCGCAATGGATTGCTGCGTTTGAAGGAAGGCTTGCAGGCATCATCGTGAACAGTCACGACCAATACCGGGAGCAGATCGAAGCCTACGCCATCGGCTCGCTTGACGACCCCGACCGCGCCCTAATAGAAGCGCATCTCGCGAGCGGCTGCGCCGACTGCGCGAAAGCTTTGGAGGAAGCGCGCTGGCTCGTCAGCCAATTGGCCTATCTCGCGCCGGATGCCGCACCATCCGACATGTTGAAAGGGCGGCTGCTGCGAACGGTTCGCGCGGAAGCGCCTGCAGTCCCGGAGCGGCAATCGCCGGTGCGCGCGGCGACGGTCCCCTGGTGGCTATGGGCCGGAGTCGCCGCACTGTTGCTGTTTTCCGTATACTCCGCGTGGAATGAACAGCGCCTGCGCAGCGCGGTTGCCGACTTGCAGCAGCAAGCCGAAACCCAGCGGGCGGAGCGTCAGAAACTCGAGCAGGCGCTCGTCGCCGCGAAGCTTCAAGCACATGAAGCGATGATTTGGAGCGACCCGAAGTCCGTGAAGATTATGCTGCCCGCCAAAGATCCGAAAATGCCGCAGCTGGAGGCTATGTGGCATCCGGAGATGGGGATTTGCGTGCGCGGATGGAAGGTGCCAACGCTTGGCGACAAGCGGGTGCTGCAGCTGTGGCTGATACCGAAGAAGGCCGGCAGCAAGCCCATGCCCCTAGTGACCTTTTGGCCCGACGCAAGCGGAACGTTCTCGGCGATGGTAGAGAATCCTCCGGACGCAATGTCGGAGACGCAAGCCCTGGCCGTCACGGAAGAACCGGTCGGCGGAAGCGAGCAGCCGACTGGCGCGCCGATGTGGGTCGGCGGACTCAGCTAGTCAGTCTGGTTTCCCGATGCGTATCGCAACGCCAGCCGAATCCTCCGCCGCTCGGCTGCTTCCTCGTAGCGCCGCTGCTCTTCCGGCGTCTCCACGATTAGCGGCGGGACTGTCTTGGGTTGACGCGTGTTTTCGTCGATGGCCACAAACGTCACGTATGCCGACGTCGTGTGCTTGCGCTCTCCGGTCAGCACATTCTCCGAGTAAACCTCCACGCCGACTTCCATCGACGTATGAAACACCCGGTTCACCTGCGACTTCAGCATCACAATTTCGCCGAGGCTCACCGAATTCCGGAAGTCGATGTAGTCCACCGAGGCGGTGACCACGTAGCTGTTGGAATGGCGATGCGCGGCCATCGCCGCGGCAATGTCGACCAGGTGCATGACGTGTCCGCCCAGCAGTTTCCCCAGGGGATTCGTCTGCGCCGGCAGAACCACCTCCGCCATTTCCGAACGCGAGGCGCTCACCGTCTTTCCGGCGACTTGATGATCCGAATTCTTGTTTTTCTTTGCTTTCATACCCTTCCTGTTTGCCGGACCTTGGAAGCGGTTGCGGCACCGGTATAATACGAGACGCGACCATGACCGACCAAAAGAAAACCCGCAGGCAGATGCTCGAAGAGTTTGTGGCCAGAAAGCCCGACGACGCGTTTTCCCGCTATGGCTTGGCCATGGAGTGCATGAACAGCGGTGATTCCGCCGCCGCGGATGAGCATTTTCGCTTTTTGCTTCAGAGCAACGCGGAGTATGTGCCGGCTTACCTCATGTACGCACAATTGTTGGTGCGCGAATCGCGCGCCGAGGAAGCCAAGACCGTCTTGTCCTCAGGGATTGCCGCAGCAGAGAAAAAGGGCGACCAGCACGCGCGTTCCGAGATGGAAGGGTTGCTCTCCGATATCAGTTAGACTGGTATTGGTCACAAGAGCCTAATTGGGCGTCACCCTACCGCGCAGCAAGGTCTGGTATTATCAGCTATGGCATTCACAGGGCCTGAACGAATTCCGCTTTTCCCTTTGAACGTCGTCCTCCTTCCCGGCGCAACTCTTCCCCTGCATATTTTCGAGCCACGCTACCGCCAAATGGTGCGCCATTGCATCGAAGAGAAGTCTGAGTTCGGCGTGCTCCTGGGTTTGCCAAAGGGAATTGTCCGCGTCGGTTGCACGGCGGCAGTAACCGAGGTCGTCAAGCGCCATAGCGACGGTCGCATGGACATCCTCACCGTCGGGCGCTCCCCGTTTCGCATCATTGAGTTGGTGAACGCCGAGGCGTACGCAGACGATGAGCTTTTGCAAGGGGATGTCGACTTTCTCGATGACCGTGAGCATCGCACCGATGCATCCACCCAGAAGGAACTCATGCGCCTATTCGAGGTTTGCCACACCTTGATCTTTGCGGACTATCCCAGAAATATCGAAGGCGAAGCAGCGGAATACCTCTCCTTTATCGTCGCAGGCACGCTACCGCTCGATCTCATGTGTAAGCAGCAGATTCTGGAGCTGCGTTCGGAAGCTGACCGTCAGGAACGCCTGGTAGGCTACCTTCGGGAGTGGGCGCCGCATCTACAAAAGCAAGGGGCAAAGAGCGCGCGAGCGGGCGGTAGTGGCATCAACTAGCTTTTATGCGCGGTAGTTTTCCGCGCGGAACGGGGCCCTAATGACGGCAAGCACATCCGGCAGAACCATGCACAACAAGCCGCGCACCATCGGTGAGTTGCGTAGCATTCCCGACTATGACGCGCGTACAGCTTCTCTTTCCGTGAAGAACGAGATTCGACGCAATCTGCTGCGTTCCATCGAAAAGGGCGAAACCCTTTTTCCCGGCGTTCACGGCTACGAGGACACGGTCGTACCGCAAATCGTGAATGCGCTCCTCTCGCGCCACAATTTCATTCTCCTCGGTCTGCGCGGTCAAGCGAAGAGCCGCATTTTGCGCGGCCTGGTGCAATTGCTGGACCCCGAAGTCCCCGTTGTCGCCGGCTGCGAGATCAATGACGATCCGCTCCGGCCCATCTGCCGCGCCTGCCGCGAGAAAATTGCCGAACACGGCGACAACACGCCCATCGCCTGGATGCCCCGCGACCAGCGCTTCGTCGAGAAGCTCGCCACTCCCGATGTCACTATCGCCGACATTATCGGCGATGTCGATCCCATTCGTGCCGCGCGCGGAGGCCGCGACCTCTCCGATGAGCTGACCATTCACTACGGTTTGCTGCCGCGCGCCAATCGCGGCATTTTCGCCGTCAATGAGCTGCCCGACCTGGCCGGAAAAATTCAGGTCGGCCTATTCAACATCATGCAGGAAGGCGACATTCAAATTAAGGGCTACCCGCTGCGCCTGCCGCTCGACGTACTCCTTGTGTTTACCGCGAATCCGGAGGACTATACTGCCCGCGGCAAAATCATCACTCCCCTGAAGGATCGCATCGGCGCGGAGATTCGCACGCATTATCCATCGACCCTCGACGAAGGAATGACCATCACCCAACAAGAAGCCTGGGTCGCGCGCGACTCTGGGCGAAAGATTGAGGTGCCCGCTTACCTGCGCGAGGTTGTGGAGGAAATTGCCTTCCAGGCCCGTGATGACAAGCGCGTGGACCGCCGCTCCGGCGTAAGCCAGCGTCTGCCCATCACCACGCTGGAAAGCGTCGTGAGCAATGCCGAGCAGCGCGCCACCCGCGTCGGCGAAAAGAATTCCTTTGCGCGCGTGGCGGACATTTATGCCGCACTCCCTGCGATCACCGGCAAGCTCGAACTCGAGTACGAAGGCGAGCTCAAGGGCGCGGACACCATCGCGCGGGAACTTATTCGCACCGCTGTCGGCCGCGTCTTCAGCAAGCATTTCCCGGAAGTGAGTTTTCAGCCGGTCATTCAGTGGTTCGAGTTGGGCGGTGAGCTGAAGTTGCCAGAGTTGGCCAGCACCGCCGAGCGTTGCCAGCAGCTTTCAAAAATCCAAGGCTTGCTGGAGCACATCGCCCGCCTCGGCGTGAACGATCGCAAGGATGCCGGAGCTGTTGCCGGCGCCGCCGAGATGATTCTCGAGGGGTTGTGGGCGCACCGCCGCATCGGGCGCAGCGAAGAACGCGGCTATTTTGCGGAGAAGCCGCGGCAGCCCGAGCCGCGCGAAACCATAAACCGTCCGCCGCGGCGCCAGTACAACTGACATGTGGCGTTGGTTTCACGACACGCGTCATCCTGAGGGCTGCATTTGCCCGAAGGATCTCAACGGAGACCCAGGCATGGTTCTTCCTTTCGACTGTAAACTGTCGACTGTCAACTCAAAGGTTGGCCCATGAAATTCATCAAATATGGAAAGTACGTTGGCGAGCCGGCCGATGCTGTCGACTTGGAAGAATTGATCAAACGCCTGGGCGATTTTTTCCTGCAAAGCGGATTTGAGTCCCAATTCTACGGCATGAGCGAAATGGACCCCGAGAAGTCCATGGAAGCTCTGCGCCAGGCTATTTTACGCGCGCTGCAAGAAGGCGACTTGCTCCCCGAAGGCGCAATGAGCGAGGAATTGCGCGAGATGCTGCAGAACGCGGACGCCATGAACAACGAAGCCGTGCGCGAACTGCTCGACAAAATCACCGAGCGCATGGCCAACGAAGGATTCATCAATCCGCAGCAGCCCCCGCAGGTAACTCCGCCGCCGCAAACCAGCGCGCGCGGGCAAATTGGTCAACCCCAGGAGCGCGTGGAAGCGCGCTTCGAGATCACCGACAAGACCATCGACTTCCTCGGTTTCAAGACCCTGCAGGATTTGCTCGGCTCGCTCGGTCGCAGTAGCTTTGGCCGTCATGATACGCGAGATCTCGCCACTGGCGTGGAAGCAAGCGGCGTCTCCCGCCAGTATGAATTTGGCGACACGCTGAATCTGGATGTCAGCGAAACGCTGTTCAACGCGGTGCGGCGCGATGGCTGCAAAGTCCCCATCGAGATCACCTACCCGGACTTGATGGTCCACCAGTGCGAGTATCACAGCTCCTGCGCCACCGTAGTTTTGCTCGATTGCAGCCACAGCATGATTCTGTACGGAGAGGATCGCTTCACTCCCGCCAAGCGCGTGGCCATGGCCCTTTCGCACCTCATCCGCACGCAATATCCGGGCGACACTCTGAACCTTGTCCTCTTCCACGACAGCGCCGAGGAAGTCCCGCTCGGCGAACTCGCCCGCGTGCAAGTCGGCCCGTACTACACCAACACCCGCGAAGGTCTGCGCATGGCCCAGCGCATTCTGCTGCGCCAGAAGAAAGACATGCGCCAGATCGTCATGATTACCGATGGCAAGCCATCTGCATTGACCCTGGAGGATGGCCGCATTTACAAAAATGCCTTTGGTCTCGACCCCTTCGTCGTCGGCCAGACCCTCGAGGAAGTCAACAAGTGCAAGCGTGCCGGAATCTTGATCAACACCTTCATGCTGGCCAGCGATTACAGCCTCGTACACTTCGTCCAGAAAATCACCGAAATGTGCCGCGGCAAAGCCTACTTCACCACCCCCTACACCCTCGGCCAATATCTCCTCATGGATTACATGTCCCGCAAAACGCGCCAGATCCACTAGCTAATTAGCGCGGCATCAAACCCATCGGGGGCATTTCCGCACCAGCCTCACCCCTGCGCTATACTCTTAGTTCAACCATCGTGGCACATCTTCTCGTATCTCTGACCGTGCTCACCTACGCCCTCAGCCTGGGCGCGTACACCCGTTATCTCTACACCGGCGGCAAGCTCGTCGGCCGCCTCGGTACTCTTTTTCTAGGACTCGGCCTCGTCGCCCACTATTTCGCCCTCCTGGAGCGTTCCCGCGGCCTCAACACCGTCCCCTATCACGACTTATATGGCTCCATGTCCCTCTTCGGCTGGCTGCTCGCGCTCACCTATCTCGCGCTCGAGTTCTACCATCGCCAACGTTCCGTAGGCGCCTTCGTAGTCCCTTTCATTCTTGTCTTTTTCCTCGCCGCCCATCTCGCCCCAGCCGACCGCCTCTCTGCCACGCCGGCTCACGGCCCCGTCTTTGCCCTGCACGTAACGCTGAGCATCCTCGCTTACGCCGCCTTCGCGCTGTCTTTTGTCCTGAGTCTCATTTATCTCGCCGAGAACCGCCTCTTGCGCAACCGCAAACTTGGCGAAGTCGTCTGGCGTCTTCCCGCGCTCGACCTCCTCGAGCGCATGAGCCGTTCCAGCGTTCTCGTTGGCCTCATTTCCATCGCCATTGGAACCACGCTCGGTTTCATCTGGGTCGACCGCCTCACCGGCCAATATTGGTACTACGATCCCAAGTACGTGGTGACGCTCCTCGTGCTCCTGCTCTACGCCGCCTATCTGCAGCTTTCGCACACAACCACGTGGCGCGGCGCCCGAGCCTCGCGGCTCTGCATCTTCAATTTTGTGATCGTAATCTTGAGTTTTACGGTGGTGAACTTGTATCTATCGCACGCGCATCGCTATTTCTGATGTCGTAGGGGGCGCGCTTCAGCGCGTCCCAGCCTTTGTAGTGGCCAGTCTTTAGACTGGCCAGCCGCGTGAGCGGCACAGAATCTGGGGGGCGGAGCTTTAGTTTATCCTGAACTTCGAAGGGCTCCGACATTGAGCCGCGAGCCGAGCGGGCTTTAGCCCCTGAGGAAAAATCTTAGCTTTTGTAACGAGCACTGACGGCAGAGCAAGCAAATGGAAATCGTCATCGTTGGCCTAAATCACCGCACCGCCTCGGTCGAGCTCCGCGAGCGCGTTGCCTTCACTGCCGAACAGGCCCGCCGCGCCGCCGACGAGCTCCGTTCGCGCGGCCTCCTCGAAGAATCCCTCGTCCTCTCCACCTGCAATCGCAGCGAAGTCTACGGCGTCCCCCCTGAAGCCTGCCACGAATGCGGTCCCGGCCTGTCCTCCTTCCTCAGCGAATTCCATTCCATTCGCCCCGACGTCCTCAATGGCGTCCTCTACCAGCACTACGATCGCGCTGCCGTCCGCCATCTCTTCCGCGTTTCCGCCGGGCTGGACTCTCTCCTCCTCGGCGAAGCAGAAATCCTTGGCCAGGTTCGCGAAGCCTATCGTTTCGCCCACGAATACGGCGCCACCGGCCCCGTTCTCAATCGCCTCTTCCAGGGCGCGCTTGAAACGGGCAAACGCGTAAGATCCGAAACCCAACTGGGCACTCGCCCGATGTCTGTCGCCGCCGCCGGCGTCAAGCTTGCCGAGCGCATCTTCGGCAAACTCGCCGACCGCACCGCTTTAGTCCTCGGCGCGGGAACTATCAGCGAGCAAGTCGTCACCACGCTCCGCGACCGCGGTATCGCTCATCTGCACGTTATGAATCGCTCCCGCGATCGCGCACAGGCTCTCGCTACCCAATTCGGCGGCCGCGTGATCGAATGGGGCAACTGGGAGTCCGCTCTTTCTGGTCCGGACGTCGTGGTTTCTTCCGTTTCTTCCGAGGAGCCTGTCCTGACGCGGAAGATTCTCGAAGACGCCATGGCCGCGCGTTCCAACCGCGCGCTCTTCCTGATGGATCTCGGCGTCCCGCGCAATATCGATCCCGGCGCCGCGGACCTCTACAACCTCTACGTTTACAACATTGATGACCTCACCGAAATCGTCGAGCAAAATCGGAACGCGCGCGAAAGCGAAGTCCCACGCGCCGAAATCATCGTGGAAGAGCACCTTGCCAAATTTCTGTCCTGGCAAGCCAGCGTCGAGCTTGTTGGTCTCGTCGATGCGCTTCGCACCCGCATCCGTGAAGAGCGTGCCGCCTTTATCCGCGCCCGCCTTGAAGGCATGAGTCATCTGGCGCCCCGCGACCGCGAGCACGTGGAAACCCTGATGGACGAACTCCTCGAAAAACTTTTGGTCGAACCTGCTGTGCGCTTGCGCGGCGAAAAAGAATTGCGCCGCAAAATTCAAAACGTGGAAGCTCTGCGCGACCTCTTCTTGCCTGGAAAGGACAAGCTGTGAGGCATCTCCGCATTGGCACTCGCGGCAGCCTTCTTGCCAAATGGCAGGCCGAATACGTCCGCAAGCGCCTTTTTGCCGCCGCCGGTGCGGAAGCCGAAATTATCGTCATCAAAACTTCCGGCGACAAATTCGCCAACGCCCCTCTTACCCAAATCGGCGGCAAAGGCATTTTCGTCAAGGAACTCGAAGATGCGCTGATGGAAGAATCCATCGACGTCGCCGTTCACAGCGTCAAGGACATTCCCACCGAAATCCCTCCGCGGCTTTCCTTTCCCGTCGTCTTTCGCCGCGAGGACGTCCGCGACTGCCTCGTCTCCGCCAATGGCGCCACGCTTGCCAATCTGCGCCAGGGCGCTCGCATTGGCACCGGCAGTCTCCGCCGCCAAGCGCAGCTCCGCCACATTCGTCCCGATCTCGATGTTCGCGATCTTCGGGGCAATGTCGACACGCGCCTCCGCAAAGCGCAAAGCGGCGAATACGACGCCATCCTCCTCGCCAAAGCAGGGCTCGACCGCCTCGGTTGGAGCGATCGCATTACGGAAACGTTTGCGCCAGACGTCTTTCTACCGGCGGTAGGTCAGGGCGCGATTGCCGCCGAATGCCGCCTGTCAGACTCCGAAGCCGCCTAAGTCCTCGCTTCTTTGGATGACTCCGAGAGCCGCACCGCGATCATCGCGGAGCGCTCATTGCTCTCCGCCTTGCAGGGTGGCTGCCAGGTTCCCCTCGGCGCCTGGGCCCGCACGGAACGCGGCGAACTCATCCTCGAGGCCTGCGTTTGTTCGGTGGACGGTTCGCAATATGTCCGGCAGCGTGCCACCGCACCGCCCGAGCAAGCCGCTGCTCTCGGCGAACACGTCGCTCGCCTCCTGCTCGAGTCCGGCGCGCAATCCATCCTTGAGGGAGTGAGCCGCGAACGTGGCTGAATCCTCGAACTCCCCACTCGCGGGAAAGCGCGTCGTCATCACCCGTGCTGCTCTGGAGAGTTCTGAGTTGCTCGAAATGCTTTCCCGCTCTGGTGCGATTCCTGTTTTGCTGCCGCTAATTTCGTTTGCGGCGCCTGAAAGTTACGCTCCGCTGGACGCCGCGCTATTGGAGTGGAGCCGCTTCGATTGGGTCATGTTCACCAGCGCCTATGCGGTTCAAGCGGTGATGGGGCGAGCGACCCGCCAGGGTCGCATCCTCACCAAGAATGCGCTCACCCCGCGCATTGGCGTTGTTGGACCGGTGACGAAGGACAAAGCGGAGAAAGCGGGATTCTCCGTACATCATATGGCCCGCACGCATCTTGGTGTCGCTCTTGCCGAAGAGTTAGGAGATAGCCTGCGTGGCAAGCGCGTGCTGCTTCCGCGCAGCGATCGCGCCAGTCCAGATCTGCCTTCCGCGCTGCGAAAGCTCGGCGCTCACGCCACCGAAGTCACTGCCTATCGCACAGTCCGTCCTAGCGATGCCGATCAAGAAAAGCTCGCCGGCGTCGCGCGGGGAGAGGCGGATGCCATACTTTTCTTCAGTCCCAGCGCCGTTCACAGTTTCGTGGAGCTCTCTGGGCGCAAGCAGCTCAGCATTTTGCAGGATCGCGTCGCTATGGCCGCAATCGGCCCCGTCACCGCCAGCGCCCTGCGCGAACTCGGCGTCCATCGCATCGTCCTCGCCTCCGAACCCAACGCCGCCGCAGTAGTGCACGCCCTGGAATCCCGTTTCGCCAAACATCCATAGTTCTGCTTCGCTATCGATTGCTGAAGGGAGCAAAACCTGTAGCGCAGGGCGGAGTCTTCGCAGCCCTGCGGCCTTTCTCTTTGTGTTCTCGAATTTCCTTATGCTCCGCTTTCTCCGTAAAATGTCACTCGCGTAGTGAGGTGCCCCTTGCTCAAGTTCGCGATCCCTCTCCTCCATGTCTCGAACTCTGCTGCGGCAGAGGACTTCTATTGCAACCGGCTCGGCTTCCGGCGGGAGTTCGCTAATCGCGTGGATGACGCGAAACCAGATCCATGTTATCTGGGCGTCTCGCGCGATGGCGTCTGGCTCCACATCTCTTCCTTTTCCGGTGATGGCATTTCGGGTGGTGTGGCCAATCTGATCGTCGACGACGTGGACGCTCTCCATGCGGAATTCGCCGCCAAGGGTGTTCCCATTGCCGTCGGTCCCGTTGACCAGACTTGGGGCACCAGAGAAATGTATGTAAAGGACGCGGATGGCAACACAATGCGTTTCATCCAATGAACGACGCCGTGTATGGAGTGCGGCGGTCTTGCCGCCGCTTTTACGGCGTTACCTGCTGGCGCAACTGACCCGATCCTCGAACACCGTAGCACAAGGGCTAACCTTGGCGCCTCTCGTGACGGATCAAACGCGCGTTTATTCTGCAGGCGTTCGCCACCTGCGCTAAACTAAGCAAATCAAAATGTCTTTCCCGTCGCAACGCCCCCGTCGCCTACGCCGCACCGAAGCGCTGCGCAGCCTCGTTCGCGAAACGCAGCTTTCCACTTCCGGCATGATTTATCCCATGTTCGTTTGCCCGGGCAGCAAGGTCCGCCAGGAAGTCAGTTCCATGCCGGACATCTATCAGCAGTCCGTCGACCAAATCGTCGAAGAGTGCAGGGAAGTGGAGTCGCTCGGAATTCCTGGAGTCATTCTGTTCGGTCTCCCCGAATCAAAAGACCCGCGCGGCGCAAGCTCGCTTTCCTCTCAAGGAGTTGTCCAGCGCGCCATCGAAGCCATTCGCAAGGCAAACTTGAAACTTCTCGTCATTACCGACGTTTGCCTTTGCGAATATACCGACCACGGCCACTGCGGTGTAATCGAGCACGGCGACGTTGCCAATGACGCGACGGTCGCCATCCTCGCCGAGCAGGCGCTGTCTCATGCTCGCGCCGGCGCCGATATCGTTGCGCCCTCCGACATGATGGACGGCCGCGTCGCCGCCATCCGCGAAAAACTCGACGAGCATAAATTCGAAAACATCGCCATTCTTTCCTACGCCGCCAAGTACTGCTCCGGCTTTTACGGCCCCTTCCGCGAAGCCGCGCAGTCCGCGCCCCAATTCGGCGATCGCCGCAGCTACCAGATGGATCCCGCCAACTCCCGCGAGGCCCTGAAGGAAGTCGCCCTCGATTTGGAAGAGGGCGCCGATATGGTGATGGTCAAGCCTGCCTTGCCTTATCTGGACGTCATCCGAACCGTGCGCGACAAATTCGACGTCCCCGTGGGTGCCTACAACGTAAGCGGCGAATACGCCATGGTCAAAGCCGCCGTAGCCAAAGGCTGGCTCGACGAGCAACGCGTCGTCCTCGAAATCCTGACTAGCATCCAGCGCGCCGGCGCCTCCATAATCCTCACCTACCACGCCAAGCAAGCCGCCCGCTGGCTCAAGCATTGCTAGAGATCGCGCCGTTAGGGGGCGCAGCATTGCTGCGCCCCGCCTACAAAAACGTCAGGCATCTGCTTAGACGCTCCCGCGGTTTTTTGCCATCTAGTCGATAGCGCGACTTCCAGCAACAGACAAGCTTATGCTATCGTTAATACCTGTCCATGCGCGCAATACGAGCCCTGAAGCATAACCGCCGCCGCTCCCGTGAAATTTTTGACGACGCTACAAAACTACTCGTCGGCGGCGTAAACAGTCCCGTGCGCGCCTTTCGCTCTGTCGGGGGCGACCCGCTCATCATCGAGCGCGGCGAAGGCCAGCATCTCTACGACGCCGACGGAAACCAACTTCTCGACTACGTCTGCTCCTGGGGTGCCATCCTCCTGGGCCACGCGAATCCCGCGATCAGCGCCGCAATCTCCGAGCAAGCCAAACGCGGCACCAGCTTCGGTGTAACCACGGGACTCGAGCTTGAACTCGCCACGCTGATTACGCGCGCGATTCCTTTCATCGAAAAAATCCGCTTCGTCTCGAGCGGTACCGAAGCCACCATGAGCGCGGTGCGCCTCGCTCGCGGCGTCACCAAGCGCGATTTCATCCTCAAATTCGAAGGTTGCTACCACGGGCACGCCGACAGCTTTCTCTCGCAAGCCGGCTCGGGGCTCGCCACGCTCGGCATCGCCGAATGCCCCGGAGTTCCGCAAGCGCTTGCCGAGCTGACGCTCAACGCTCCCTACAACGACTTGAGTGCCGTCGACAGAATCTTCGATCAGCACAAAGACAAAATCGCTGCCGTAATCGTCGAGCCCATCGCCGCCAATATGGGCGTCGTTCCGCCCGCCCCCGATTTTCTGAGCGGCCTTCGCGACATCACAAAAAAGAATGGCGCCCTGCTCATCATCGACGAGGTCATCACCGGTTTCCGCCTGCACAACGGAGCCGCACAACAACTCCTCAACGTCGAAGCCGATCTCATCACGCTCGGCAAGATTATTGGCGGCGGCCTACCCGTCGCTGCGTACGGCGGTCGAGCTGAATTCATGAACAACGTCGCGCCGCTCGGTCCCGTCTATCAGGCCGGCACGCTTGCCGGCAATCCGCTGGCAATGAGCGCGGGCATTGCCACTCTGAAGCAGTTAACTGCGCCCGGTCTGTACGAGCGCATCAATCAAAACGCCGAGAAGCTTGTCGCCGGCTTGCGCAAAGCCATCGCGGAGACTCGCGTGCGAGCGCAAATAAATGCCAGCTATTCCCTCGGCACGATATTTTTCACCGATGAGCCCGTTCACGATTACGCGGGAGCAAAACGCTCCGACACCAGACGCTACGCGCGCTTCTTCCGCGAAATGCTCGACCGCGACATTTTCTTCGCACCGTCGCAATTCGAGGCCGCCTTCGTCTCCGCAGCCCACACCGCCGAAGACATCGATCGAACCGTTGCCGCCGCCCTCGATTCCCTAAAAGCTGTGACAGCCGCCGAGCCGTCGTAGGGACGGACTTCAGCCCCTCCCATCGCTGTTTGCTGCCCAAGAAAAAGTGTCATCCTGAGGGCCCGGCGCATTCCAGCCGGGCCGAAGGACCTCAACTTCGAGCCAGTACACAATCCAAATGCGTGCACCGGATCGGTTAACGCAAAAAGAAACCGGTCAGCGCCATGATTACGCCCAACGCTGCCACGGACATTCCCCCGAACCAGAAGGCGCGTCGTCGTGTAAGCATGGTGATCGAACAAATCACCAATCCCATGTCCAACAAGGTTTCGCCACCGTCAAAAAAATCCGCGCGCCGCCTCATTACATCGCGCTCTTTCTCAAACTCTTTCGCTTTTTCGCTGATGTCTTCCTTGTCGCTTTGGTAGCGCTCCACTTCTTTTAGATATTTGTCGCGCAACGCGGCGGTCTCTTTTCTTTCCGAAGGCGCCAGCGCGCCGAGTAAATCCGCAAAGCCCTGCATCTCGCGCATACGGTTATTCTTCGCCTGGTAGTAAGCCCACTGGTCTACGGCCTTCGACTGCACCAGCAGTTCCTCTGTGTGCGCGCGATGTCCCAGCAGTGTCGCGACAGCAACCAGCACCGCCAGGATCGACATAGTCAGCGAAACCGGCAGCGTATACCGATATTCTTCATGAATTTTGTGAACTTCCGGAAGTTCCACGCCCTCTGCCATACCCTCATGCATCCCAGTGCATTCCCCTTTTCATAGTAAACCGCGTAATCCTACGCCGTCGCTGGAGGCTGCATTTTGCGCAGCCGCGCAATCTCTTCCGCGAGCAAATCAAATTTCTTCATGAGTTCCGCGTGCCGTATATCTTCCGTGTCGGGCTTCCTCGCAATGAAGGTGAGCGTTCCCCCTGGCTCCAGGACGCACTGGCGCACTTCCGAGAGCGTCTCAAATCCCTGTTTGCGCGCCGCAGCCGCCAGTTCTTCTTTCGTGATCAACTCTCTCTTCAGTTTGTGCTCATGCACTTTGCCATCTTCGACCAGGATGTCCGCCCTGCCTTCCACAATCTGGTCGATCTTGCGATGGTCGTACAGAAATCGCACCACGAGGTAGTTGATCGCGAGCAGGGAAATCGCGCCGATGATTCCGCCGGTGACGCTGTTGTCTTCCCCGATGATCGCGTTCTGTACCGTGTTCGATAGCGTCAGCAGAACCACCAAATCAAACGGATTGAGCTGCGCTAATTCGCGCTTGCCTGATAAGCGCAGGCCGGCAATCAAGAATACGTAAACAATGATCGGCCGGAGAATTTTCTCCAAAATCGGCACGCCAAGAATAAACATGTCTTTCCAGATTCCGTGCATCGCGATCGCACCCCCAGCCCGAGGGTATCACGTAATCTTCGGGTGTCTGCGATGCCAGTCGGTGTGCAGTTGGAAAGTACGCGCGCCTTGAATCACGGCGATATCATCGCCGGCGCGCGCCATGAATTGCAGGCCCACGGGAAGATTCTTTTCGGTAAAGCCGCAGGGAACGGAGAGGGCCGGGAGGCCGCACAAATTTCCGATGCCGCCCAGTGGATCGGCGAAAGAAAGCCCGGTTTCGAGATTCAAATCCAGCGGCGTTGCAGTCACCGGCTGCGCCACGGTAACCAGCAAATCGAAAGAGTCAAACACCGCTTCCATTTTCTTTTGCAGGATTTCGCGGACGCGCTGCGCCTGCAAGTAATCCGCACCTGAGTATTGGTCGTTCACGTATCCGGCGATTTGTCCCAGCGGGTCGGCCAATTCGCTCACGCGACCGGAGCGAATCAGCGACCGAAACGAAGATGCGCCTTCCACGGAAATGATGATGTTGCCGGCGTCTTCAAAGGGACCTTCCGGCAACTTCGCGTTCTTGACGCTTGGAAAATATTTCTTCAACACTTTCTCCGCGGCATCCGCGGCTTTCGCCACTCCCGGTTCCGGCTTCTTCCACGCGTTGGTCAGCCAGCCGATTTTCAGGGCTCGCGCTTTCAGCTCGACGGAAGGGGAATACGTAAACGCGGCTTTGTCCAAGGGAAGCGTGCTGCGGTCCCTGGGGTCATGCCCGGCAATGGCGCCGAACACGTGCGCGCAGTCTTCCGCCGAACGCGCCAGCGGGCCGATTTTGTCCATGGAAGGAGCGAGGGCCATGGCGCCATAGCGGCTTACGCGGCCGTAAGTGGGGCGCAATCCGCTGACACCACAAAACGCCGAGGGGCAGAGAATCGAGCCCCAAGTTTCCGTGCCAATCGCAAACGGCGCGAGGCCGGCAGCGACGATGGCGCCCGATCCCGAAGACGAACCGCACGTCCAACACTTCGTGTCCCAGGGATTTTTCGCTTCGCCCTGCAGCGAGGCGGAGGCAAACCGGTAGCCCATTCCGCCGGCGAGTTCGATCATTGCCGCTTTGCCCAGCAGAACCGCGCCGACACGATTTAGATGCTCGATGACCGTCGCGTCGTAATCGAAAACTTGATTGGCATAGGGTTTTGCGCCCCAGGTACATGGCACGCCTTTCACGGCGAGCAAATCTTTTGCGGCGTAGGGAATTCCGTGCAGCGGGCCGCGGTAATGTCCATTGCGAATTTCTTTTTCCGCGGCCTTGGCTTGGGCCAGCGCGATTTCCGGAGTCAGTCGAGCGTAGGCGTTGTAGCGGGGACCAAGCTTTTCGCTGCGATCAAGAAAATATTGTGTCAGCTCCACCGGTGAAAGTTTCTTCGCTTCAATACGTTTCGCCAGTTCCGTGACGGGTAGGAAAACCAGTTCTTCCGTGGGCATCGATGTCCTCAGGACTTCTTCTGAGCGTCCGGCGTTTTGCCGACCCGCGTTCCTTCCAGGGGATTTTTTTCGCGCTCGACCAGCGGCTTCAGATACAGCGCAGGACCGTCTCCATTCTCCAGCGCGTACGCGCGCAAGCGATCGAGCGAAGGCTGCGCGACGGCACAAAGCCTGCGGATGTCTGCCTTTTGCTCTTCGGAAAATCGGCTGCCGTATTGAGCGAAAATCGCTTGAATACGCGCTTCCACTTCGGCGCGGCTTTCCGGAGAAAGCTTGGCGAGTTCGGGAGTTTGTTGTGAGGCGTCGCTGGCCGGATTGCGAAGGAGCCCGCCATCCTTCGCGGCTGCAGATAAACGGTCGGCGGCTTCTACAGGTGCATGCCCATTCAGCGGAGATGATGTTGCGGTCAGAGCGGTCGCTGGGGCGACCGTTGCGACAGCCGAGGCGAGCGCCGCGCGCCGCGCGAATTCCCGGCGAGAGATGCCCCCAGTTTTTGCAGGGTTGAGTTTATAGGTTTCGTCCATCAAGTCTCCGTTGCGTCCGTGCCATGCCGGAAATGAACTCCCTGCGGCAGGCTACTGAAAGCAGGGTGGAGCGTCAACACCGCGAGAGGGAAAGTGAAGGCAAAGAGACAACGAGGGGGATATCCACCCCGTTTTTGCCAAAAGAAGTGTGTCAGCTAATCGTAGACGCAAAAAAATCTGTAATTGTCCAGGACCTGCTGCTCCCGCAGCGGAGCCAAGACTTGCTGCGCGAATTCGCTGAGCTTTGTTCCAGGCGCCAGTTGCGGAAGCTGTTCAAAATAATGGATGGCTTTGATTCGCGCCTCCTCGGCGCCTTCCTGAAACTGCTTCGGATCAACATAGGAGGACATGTCGCTACCATTCGTTTCGTTGCTCAACGACCACCATGAGGCGTACGCCTCGGCTACGAGCAGCGTGACAACGGCCCGGTAAGGGCTGCCCGGCCGATTTTGAAGGAAAGATTCACCCTCGCGAATCACTTCGTGGGTTTGATCTTCCCCTTTCTCGCAGGTGGCGCTTGTGTCCCAACCGTGATCCAGAAGGAGAACGAACGCTCGCTCTCCCCAGCTTGTTGTTGGATAGTCTCGCCAGATGCGCCAAAGGAGATCACGAGGATAATAGAAGACTCCGCCCAGGTGATCCTCTTTCAGTGTCAGATGATACCGGGCGAGACCGCTCTGAAGCTGGGCGCAATCCACAGCCTCTTTAGGTGCATCTTTCTCGCCATATTTGTCGCAGATGAGCTGGCTGGCCACGAGGTCAGCCGCAAATAGGATTGCGGGCCGCTGGTCGGCCGGCGCGTCTTTTGCCGCATCAAGAAGGTGAAAGGCGACGCGCTGAGACGACTCAGTCTTATTCCCGTGCTGACCATTTAGAACCGTCGGCAGTTCGGGAAACGCCGGAGTCAGCTCGCCCAGAACCGTCTTTGTCAAATCCTGACGGAACTCGCCCATGGGATCTCGTTCTATATGAAAGCGCCGCTTTTGGGGCGCATCGTTGGGAGGGGAGGGTGGCTTGTTCGCGGTGGACGGTACCTGAACTGCAAAGGGCCGATAATTCTGGCCCAAAGAGCTTGCTGGGGAAGACAAGCACAGCAAGAAAAGAAATGTCAGAGGCAAACCTAAGCGGACGTTCTTTACGAAGCGTTCCCTCCTCATCGTGGTTCTCCGGGTCATCGCGTCAAGGGATCGGCGACTGTGAAATTTCACAGCCGCCCTTCCCAAGACAGGCGTCGGATCTGCAGAGCCTGCCCGTCGAGTGCTAAGGTTTACAGCCGACGGTTTGAAGCTCTTCTGAACCCTGGATGGCGGCTCCGTTGGTTGTCTTTCCCGTTAAAAACAGAGCCGCGTCATTGCAGCGAACGCCGATCTTTTGGGTAGGAAATTGGGCAACCAGGTCTATGATTCCATCCCCATTCACGTCTTCAAAGTGAACTTGATTGGGCGACGGCGTGGATCCTCCGGGTCCCAACCGAAGGGAAGCCGGATCGATGGAGCTGACCTGAAAGGTCGCGCTCCCGAGAATGGCAACGGGAGTGTCGCCCTGCGAGCGCGGATTGAGGCTGACCGGAGGCGTGCTCGGTGGCTTGATTTCGATCTGCACCGGGATGAAATCCACGGGGCCTTGGGTGGTCCCCACGACCGCTAGGTTGAGAATAAATCCGAAGCTTTGCGGACATTGGTCGAGAAGCGTCTCCGCCGCCAACTCATCAGCCTGAGCGGGAACGCCGACGTATCCCCAAACATAGTACTTCACCGGACCCGGCGGCTTCGGACTCTGAAATGAGAAGCCCGAGACGGACTGCCCTGGTTTGATTTGGGAAGGAGCTGGGGGGGCCGCGACCGTAGCTGGCGTGTGGGTTCCAGGCGGGAATGTAGCATCCCACCCGAGGGTGGAGCGTTGCCTAAAGGTGCTATGGACCCACCCCTGCGGATTGGTGAAGTTGGAAACCGGCGGAGCAAAGTCCAAGTTAAAAGACTCGATCTCCTGTGCGCTCCCGGCATCGTTCGAAACAACGTAGCTGTAGGAGTACATTTTGGTGGTTGGATCAAACGAGACGTTGGACTGTATGTGAGCGGTTAGTTGATTGGGCCCGGGCGGGCACGTAACGGTTGTCTGGCCTTGCGCACCCACCGCTACCATGGCCAGGATAATCGGGATGATCCAACCGGCAACTCGTATGCGATTCATATGCTCTCCTCATATTCTCCGCACAAATTCCGTTCAAAGCATGTTCCTTTGTTTACGTCTGTTCCGCGCTTAGCAACCGCTATGTATTTACTGTGACAGTCGGAGATGCCAATGATTCGCTCCTTCGTCCTGCGGGTTCTCACCCGGAACGGGGGCTGTGAGGCCGCTTTTAAGGAACGCTTTCTGCAAGGCGCCCCTCTGGGCGTCCGTGAGATTGGGAGCTGACGTGGGCGAGATATCGGCCTCGAAACCGAATCGATGATCGACGTGAGGAGGGGACCACTCATATTTGTAATCAAATAATCCACCCTGAGGCAGCGAGATCGCAGTGACATGCAAAGCGGGCAACTTTTCTCCCGCTTGAACGAGGAGATCGGCGAAGAGATCCGCAGTGTCCTGCAGAGCGGCAGCCATTTGCGGGGTCGCATTACCGTTGTTGTTGCCGTGCATATTGGATTGTGTGTCGACGACAAAACCGCTGACACTGGCAGGCTGCAAACCGTCGAATTCAATTCCAATTGTGAAGATAGTCCCAAAAGGAGGAAAGCCATTGGGGGAGCCTGTTTCCGTTACGTTGATGATTCCAGAGGCTTGCGGAGCGGTGTAGGAGACGGGGAGGAATCCGCTTGGGCCTGAGTTGCCGTGGTCAGGAGTGAATGTTCCTGCCGGACGATTGGTGTTATGAAGGTGCCCGCCCGAATTCGCTTCGGCACTCGGAACCACTGTGATGTCGCAATTGGGGATAATATTCCCGGTGGGGAGGGTGTAGCAAAATAGGACGAGATTCTGCGTTTGCGGACCCCCTCCATACGGCGAGATTCGGGTGCCAAAGACACTTGGCAGCATCGTGAAATCGGTGTTGAATGCCGAGAGAGGCACCGCGGCGGATTGCGATTGTTGCATGCCCTGATTTGCCAACCTGACTCCAACGCGAAAACTTTGGGCCGCAGAACTTCCAGGGAAGAACAAAGCGAGCAGGCACAGCAGAATCGGGCTGAGAACGGCGCTAGACTTCTTCACGGAGCGTTTCCTCCTTGAGATTGAACTGGGCAAAGATCACATCTGAAACGAGCCATCTTGATGGACTCATTTTTGTTGCCGTTTATTTTTGTTGGCGCCGAGCATCAAGCTATTATCGGCAGGTTAGCTCTTACAATGGGACGGTAGTAGTACGTAAACATACAGGGCGGGTGGCACGGAAAGGCCTTCCTGATTGTGCGTCTTGAGCAGTCGCCCGGAATCCACGACTGCACAATTTCCCTGTGACAGAAAAACGCGGAGGGTGCCCCAGGTTCGGTGTGGGAACCGCGGAGCCTCGTTTTCGTTTGCGCAACTTCCGTGCCACGCCTAGTTTCAATTTGTGCGGCACCGTCGAGGGAGTGCCCTCCCGCGGCTCGCTGCTCAGCAAATGCATATGCCCGGGCATCACTACATAACCGATCAGGCGAAATCCCGTCGCATCGCGCACTCGTCCCAGTTCGTTCACGAAGAGGTTTCGCGCCCGCGTCGTTTTCAGAAGCGGCAATCGCCGGTAACAACTGAAAGTAATAAAGTGCAGATCGCCTTTGCCGTAGTAGCGTTTAAGACCCGCCGGCATCGCCAACCCCAGCAGAAGAAATAACCACCCCAAGACCCAGGTTCCCACCCCGAACCTGGGGCACCCTCCGTCTCTCTATACTTCCCCGAGACGTGCCGCAGTGATATCCTCTCCTCGCCTCAAATGTCAACGAATTTCAAATTTTCAATCCGGGCCACCCGCCGAGGCGTAACGACAGCGCTTGCACAAATGGGCTTATATTATCTAGCTTTTAGTCCATCAGGATTCAGCCCGGATACGATGTGGTTCCCGCCCTCCCAGCCATTCGTTGTTCAGAACACGCCGGTAGTGGTAATCAATGCTGAAGGAGTTTTGTTCTACACGGATCAAGTGCAATTGCTTAAGGAAGCAGCGGCACTCGTCACGATCGCCGCGGTGAGTAAGATCCTGACTACCTTGGGTGGCAAGATCACAGAAGCCGGAAGGATCAGAACCCTAGCGCAGACGGCAATTAGTGCCTATCAAGCCATCATTGCAGACGTTGAAGGTAGTTTCGCTGCGGCAACTCTGGAGGAAGCTTACGATTGAGCGCGGGGATTCAAGTAGTTTGCCGAGTTACGCCAGCTGAGTGATTAGTACGGGATACGGTCAACAATATGCGCCACGCTCCCAATACGTCATCGTTTAGTGTGCTTGTGGAACTTTGGACCTTCACACAAGATGAAGCAGAATTGCAGATTCTTCGGGCTTTTGACTCTCCACTTGTACCCCGGAGATCCGATTTGCGGGCCGTCACTTGGGCGGGGGGAGACTCGTTGCGGAGTCGTCCGCATGACATCATTGATTACGTCAGCCGCCTAAAAATGGCGCCGCTAAATGAAAGTTTTCTTCGATTCGCTTTCCAAGCATATTCCCTTTCAAATACAGAACTTGTATTGACTGGAATTGAGTTTCGCCTCCGAATATCTCCAACGAGTGCGAAGTGGGAGTCACCCTACGGACATCAGGCTCGGAATCCAGCGGGTGAACGGATGCGAATGTTTCACGAGTCGCTCGAAAGGAGCTTGAAACGGAATGCTGTCTATAGTTGTCCAACGGTGCTGGAGGTCGCTCTTGCGTTTGCGGGTCAGGTAGCGAGGGAGCAGTTCTACCCTCGTTTCGCCCCGATTCTGGCCGAGGCATTAACCCCAGCCTCCACAATCAACCTGTTAGGTTGTGCCTACATGAGTGGGGACGCCGAATTCGGGCTTTTCGAGCGGCTGGCACCGTGGCCGAAGACTTATCCTTCACTTCAATCCCATTTGGACAAGCTCCATCCAATCGTGATCGGTCCTGTCCGACTGTGCGAAAGTCTGTCCAATTCAATTCGAGGAGTATGTGGAAATGCAAGCGTTGCCTGGTGGCAGAGCAAAGGGGATCTAGGAGTTCTATGGCTTCCCGAGCGAGTGTTGGACGATGAGAAAGTAGCAGCTGCGACTTCTCGATTCCTGGTTGAAAAGTCCGAGCATACTCAGGCAGCGAGAGCTGACCAAGAGCCCCAGATTGGTGACTTCAGATTTGGCTCTGCCTTGTTCCATACTTTTCGTAGGTATAGACAGCTTGCTGAGGAAGGACTCTTGCCATCCGCCGATACAGAACATATGTATTTCCCACTCATCGCTGTTGAATATTGTCGAGTCATTGGCGTGGACCCTGAGGACATGCTCGTAACCGGTGCTCCGAGCTTTTGGGTTCAGGAGGTTCAGTCCCGAATAAGTGATCTGTTTGGCCAGTTCCCTGAGGGTACCCCAATTCATAAGCGGATATACCTCGTGCATGAGCAGGTTTATCGTGAGAAATACGGAAGCATTCCTGGCCTCTTTAAACCTTTTTGGGCCCACATGAGAAAGACGTATTTCGAAGAAAGGAAAACTTGAACGCTCCCGGACTTCTGGACCGTGGACATGGAAACGAGAGCTTTGACTTTTGCGTTTAATATTAGGGCGAATTGCTTGAACTTCTCCGCCAACTCTTAGCGGCGGCAATTCTCTCCTTTCCAACTGCTGCTCTCGCTTTTTCCTAGGCCAACACTCACACCACCGAGGTGTGTTCGGAGTGATGCAAAGTGAAAGATCTCGGGGAGACAAAAGCCGCCGGCGCCGCGGGCGGGTGGGCCAGCCTTCGCGTTCCGACGAATCTGGGTGCCGGACCCTTTGATTTGTAAGGGTCCGGATTTAGAGTTAACTTCAAGCACAAGCATCACGTGCACGACGGACGGGTGGGCCATTCGTTCCTCTGCACCTAATCTGCTGATCCGCTCGGCAGACTCCCCTGCAACGCACTCAATCCATAGGCGTTATTTCTCACTTGACAAATAGTAACGGATGCGGTAATCTACGAGTCAAGGTTCTGATGACCGTGTCCCCGTTTCGTCCCTCCTTTCCCCCGCAATCTGATGTGTACCCGAAAGGGCCGCGTTGTCTTCCCTCGCTACCCACTACGCACTACCCACCAACCACTTTTCTTCGCCCTTTGTTTTCATACCGTTACAAATCCCTTTTCCCGCAACCCTTTTCGTTTCACATCCATACAAAACCCCGGGGGTGGGGGGATCTTCTGC
>WNFR01000220.1_pt1 | contig 57780 bp, 52 predicted proteins | sample 5400221 | NCBI WGS metagenome assembly WNFR01 (sample SAMN13153357, study PRJNA577476) | soil metagenome | isolation source: 40 cm soil under Madrone tree | place: USA:California | collected 2016-06-14
GGCAGCGTGCGCGACTATCAGAAGTTTTCCGTGACGTCGGGCAAGAACTTTCCCGCCACCGGCCCGCTCGGGCCGGTGCTGGCGACGACCGACGAAATCCCTGACCCGACCAAGCTGACTTTGGTGACAAGGCTCAACGGGGCGGAGATGCAGCGCTCGGGCACCGACATGCTGATCTATTCGATCCCGCAGGTCATCGCGTTCGTATCGGATTTCACCAGTCTGGCGCCGGGCGACGTCATCGCCACCGGAACGCCCGCCGGCGTCGGCCACCGCCGCACGCCTGCCGTGTGGATGAAGCCGGGCGACGTGCTGGAAGTGGAGATTTCCGGGATCGGTACACTCCGAAATCCCGTCGTCGACGAGTGACGAGGCGGGCCTCGCCCAGGCGATCCGGGCCGATCGCCTGACGGCCGAGGAACGGCCCCGGCGGGTGGAGCCGCATCGCCTCCTCCGCGATAACCATCCGGGTGAACACCAGCTTGGGGATATCGCGTATGGCTCCCGTCGATCTGTGACGTGGCTCACACAGCGTAGCTTCAACCTTTGATAAGATTCATCGCCAAGCATTTCAGACTAAGTTTAACGGGAAGGAGAATTGCTATGCCGTGCATGTGCTTCGTTGTGCCTCGCGACGTGCTGACGAGACTTGCGCAGGACAGAGAATTGTCGGCGGAACTTCGCAAGGGCATGTTTGCCACGGCGCAAATCAGTCATGAGATCCGAGAGTTGCGCAGCCAGGCTGCGAGACTTACGAGCGTTGCGATGGCGCATGCCGGCGCACTTGTCGAACTCGCCCCGGCACCGGCGGTGACCGTCTATGATTGCAAGCATACGCAAACCACGCCGGGCACGCCGGTGCCGAACCCGGGGAGCTCCTCCGATCCAACGGCGAAACGCACATTCAACGAAACGACGAGCGTCGCCCAATTCTATAAGGACGTCTTCAACCGCAACTCGATCGACAATCACGGGATGACAATGATGTCGTCGATCCATTACGGATCGAAGTTCAACAACGCCCTGTGGAACGGATCGCAGATGATTTATGGCGATGGCGACGGCAGCATCTTCGTCGACTTCACGAACGGAAATGATGTCATCGGACATGAGCTGACGCACGGCGTTACGCAGCACAGCCTGCAGCTCAACTACTCGGACGAAGCGGGTGGTCTGAACGAGAGCATCTCGGACTGCTTCGGCTCAATGTTCCGACAGTGGGAAGCTAAGCAGGACGTTAAAACTGCCGATTGGTTGATTGGCCACGACATAATGGGCCCGACTGCGAAGGCGAGGGGCTTCATCTGTCTGCGCGACATGGCCGACCCCGCCGCGAAGCATTGCCTTGCACCGCAGCCGACGCAATATTCCCAAATAACGCCGGGCATGGATCCGCATTACAGCAGCGGCCCACCCAATCTTGCGTTTTATACCGCTTGCAAGGCGCTTGGCGGCAAGAGTTGGGAAAAGATCGGGCAGGTGTGGTACCAGTCACTTACTGCTTTTGGCCCCACCCCCGACATGACGATGAAGCCCTTTGCGGATCGAACCCGCCAAGTGGCTCAGACATTGTATAGTACCACTCCTGCTGTTGCTGCTGCCGTCGATCAAGGATGGAAGCAGGTGGGGCTGTAGCCCTTTGCTGGCGCAGCCATTGTCGCGGAGGGCCGAAAGCGTGGACCGTTTGCAGATTGAGCGGATCGGGGGCCTTGCCGGTTTCGGCGGCCCTCATCTCAAGAGTCGCGGCGAGTTAGCGCTTTCGGACCTGTCGCCTGCGGATAGGCAGGCCGTCGAAGACCTGTTCAGCGATCCGCGGAAGGCGGTGCCGGCGCATCCGGGCGAAGCTGATGCGTTTCGTTATCGCATCACGCGCCAGACGGCAGCGGGCGCGCAGACGATCGAAGTGCCGGGCAATGCCGTCCCTGCGGCACTGAGGGACAGCGTCAGAGACGTTCTCGAGTGAGTAGTTAGTCTTCCGAAGATCGTGCGGGTGCCGCGGAACGCACTTGGCGCCTCTGTTGTCACGACCGACTTCTTCGGCTTCGACACGTCAGATGACCACTACAAGCTTCAGGGGCTCGGCGATGTTTCTGAAATGGGTGATGCTGTGCTTGGGTTGGTCGCCACCGAGCTTGGCGCCAATGCGCCGCGATGGCGCGCAATCCGGAACGTCTCCGACCCGCAGATCAAAGCCGACGGCTTGACACTCAAGCAACAGGCTGCGATGGCGGCGCAAATTTACAAGGGCTTCGGTAGGTGGAGCTCGGTTTGCAGCGCGATTACCTGCTGGGCAACCATAGCCGCGGAGTAGCGCGGCTCGGAGGCTACCCGGACGCCTCCGTCCTTTCGCAATGTTTCCGAATCCGAAAGCCGCTCTTGCGGCCAGCGAGGCATGGAGAACGGTCGCGAGATACTTTCTGCACCGTCCGCCCGCACTGACCACGCCGGGTAACTCCGGTTAATCTTCGAATGTAAGGGGCCGCGCCACGTCCTCGAGGCTCTTGCGCTCTGCCGCGACGCCAAAGCACCACTGGATGAGTCCCGCGCCGATCATAAGTGCTGACCCGAGCAGATAGCCCATGAAGACGCTCATGCGTGATCCCGTGTCGATCAAGGCGCCAAACAACCAAGGGCCTACAGCACCGCCAATGCCTGTACCGATGGCAAAGAACACCGCAATCGCCAGCGCGCGAATTTCCAGCGGAAATATCTCGCTGACGGTCAGATACGCCGAACTCGCGGCCGCGGACGCAAAGAAGAAGATGACCATCCAGGCCACGGTCTGCCCCTCCGCCGTGATCATTCCGCGCGCGAACAGGGCGCCGCTCACGGCCAGCAGCAGCCCCGAGGCCACGTAGGTGAGCGCAATCATCGGCCGGCGGCCAACCGTGTCGAATGCCCGTCCCAGCACGAGGGGCCCGCAAAAGTTGCCGGCCGCAAAGGGAAGCAGGTACCAGCCGACGTGGTCCGAGCGGATATGATAGAAATCCGTCAGGACAAGCGCGTAGGTGAAGAAAATCGCGTTGTAGAAAAAGGCCTGAGCCGCCATCAGCGAAAAGCCGACGAGCGTGCGGCGCGGGTAGAGATTAAGGAGCGCTGAGACGACCTCGCGCAGGGGCGTGTAGCGCCGCCCGCGCAAGCGCGACGGCGGCGCCGTCACCGGCAGGAGCGACTGCCCGCGATTGCGAAAGCTTTCCTCGATGTCGTCGACGATCGCTGCGCCTTCCTCGGCACGATCGTGCGTCATCAGCCAGCGCGGGCTCTCGGGGATCCACAGGCGCATGAAATAGATGACGGCCGCGAGCATCGCGCCAACAAAGAACGCGACCCGCCATCCCCGGTCGGGCGCGAAGAGCGCCTCATCAAGAACAACGACCGAGCTGAGTGCGCCGGCTGCGGCGCCGATCCAGAAGCTGCCGTTAATCGCAAGATCGGTCCAGCCGCGATAGCGTGCAGGAATAAGCTCCTGGATTGTCGAGTTGATGGCGGCATACTCGCCGCCGATCCCGGCGCCGGTGAGGAACCGGAACGCCGCGAAGCTCGCGATATCCCACGAGAATGCGGTCGCGGCCGCGAACGTCAGATAGACCGTCAAGGTGATGAAGAACAGCCTTCTGCGGCCGAGCCGGTCGGTGAGCCAGCCGAAGAACAGCGCGCCGAAGACGGCGCCCAGCAGGTAGGCGGTGCTTGCAAAACCGACATCCGCGCTGGTGAGTTGCAGGCTGTGCCTGATGGCGGAGGCCAGCGTGCCGGCCAGAGTAACCTCCAAGCCGTCGAGAACCCACGTGATGCCGAGGGCAAAGACCACGAGCCAATGGAACCGGCCCCACGGAAGTCGGTCCAGACGGGCCGGAATGTCGGTTTCGATGATCGTTGAGTCGGTCTGCGACATCGGCTGTCTCGCAGGATCTGAGTTATGGGCAGACCCCGCGACCAACAAGGCTCTGCCTCCACGCGGAAACACGACCGTGGTCGACGCTGAAAAAAGCCCGATCGCGGTGCCTTTGAGGAGACGGCACGTTTCAAGTTGTCCCCATTTACCAGGGCTTTTCTATGTACCTAGGATTGTGTTCATAGTTTGCTCATGAGGGCAGCCTGGGGCTCGTCATACGCGACGCGCCCACGACAAATGTTGGGCCTGGCACGGCCTATGCAGGCGGGCATATCCAGCCCAAGCCCCTCCTTGATGATCTCCCCGTGCTTGGGTCAGGCCCCCAAGGCGGTTCCCATCGCCCTGGGGGCCGCTTTTTTGGCAACTAATGCTAAAGTGAATGAGAGCAACGCGGTGAGGTTGCGTCAGGGTGGTGCCTTTGGAAAGCTACCGCGAACCGTCTGACTACGCGCACGCGGCGCTCATGCGTCAGCCATTCACGCCTGTCATCATGCCCGCACTGCGCGATGCGTGGCCTTGCAGCCGACGAGGGGTTCAATGAAGGCAATGATCTGCGGTGCCTTGATCGCACTGACGGTTACAACGGCCAATGCAGCCGAGGATGAGCAAAGCGCAGATTTCATGCTGGCGTATTGCAGGCTCACCGCAAAGGAGATGGCGGCTGACATCAAGAAAGCCTCGAACTATAGCCGCTGCGTCGGAATAGTCGAAGGTGTCAGCCAGATGTTCAGTTTGCTGAAAGCAGCACAGGCGGCGGGAACAGTTCAGCTAGACCCGCTCCTCTGTACATCCATCCCGGCGGGCATCACCAAAGAGCAACTTGTCAACGTCGTGGTGGCGTATGGTGAGACGTTTCCGGAACTGATACACCGGCCGTTCACGGTGCTTGCGATCTCGGCAATGCATGTGGCTTGGCCCTGCAAGAAATAGCGTGTGCCGGCGGGCTGATTAAGAGGGGGGCTGAATATATGAAGGCAATCCGCTTCGTTGCCTTGATGGCGCTGATAATCACTGCGGCCAGTGCAGCCGAGAAAGACGTAAGTAGCGCGAACTTCTTTATTCCATACTGCAGGCTGGCCTCAAAGGAAGCGTTGGCCAACGCCGCGGATGCTTTCTTTCAAGGCCAATGCTTTGGAGTGGCGCGGGCCATCCGTGTGGCGGCGGAAGCAATGCGAACGCAGCAGGCCCTGTGTACGGACATCCCGGGCAACGTCACCCTCCAACAGCTGGTTAATACCGTGGTGAGGTATGGCGAGGCGCACCCGGACCAGGCACAAGAGGGGTTTGAGGCATTTACCTTCCGGGCATTACGTGACGCTTGGCCGTGCCAGAAATAATTCTCACCGTCTCGCTTTGGGGGTCCCACAAATGAAGGCGATTATCTGCGGCGCCTTGATGGCGCTAATGATCAGCACGGCTCATGCAGCCGAGGATACGCACAGCGCTAATTACATCCTGCCGTATTGCAAACTCACATCAGATCAGGTGGTTGGCAGCCCTTCCCAATCGTACCTCCTTGGACGGTGCGCTGGATTGGTCGAAGGCGTCAGCCATATGGCAGGCTTGCTGAAAGCAATGCAGACGGTGGGCGACATTCCCCACCTCGACCCGCTGCTGTGTGCGGCCGTACCTGAGCACGTCACCATCCAGGAGGTCGTGAAGGTTGTGGTGCGTTACGGCGAAACGCATCCGAAGGAGGGCCCCCTGCCGTTCACCGTGCTCGTGCTCGACGCGTTGCATGACGCGTGGCCTTGTAAATGACCGGGGGCAATGATGCTGGGGTGGTTTCGCAGGAAGTCAGATGAGAGGGTCAAAGCAGAGCGCATCTACAAGTCTTTGGTTCAGCGTGAACGAGGCGATGTGACGCCGCAACGGTTGGGGCTGCCAAAAGCAACGCACAGGCGGTACCGGCAAAAGGCCCTGTTCTATCGCGAAGCGTGGTGCCTTTGCGCTTTAGCCGTGGTTGCTCATGACCTGCATTTGCGTGCGGTGCTTGCCGAATTGGTGGATGTTGTTGAGGCAAAGCGTACCCGCCGTGGGTTACGGACCTACAGCCGCGGTTATCTCATGGATGCGGCCTTTGACAGTGTGGAGACGCTATTTGCAAACCCATGCAAATGGGCACAACGTTGGCTCGTGGACTTCAGAGATGATCCAGACGATAATTTTATGCTGGCACCTTTTGCTGATCACTGGCAGCAGCAATATGCAGCCCTGAAAAGCGCTATTGAAGAGCCCCGCCCCCTGCTGTTGCCTGGTCCCAGTCCTAATCCTGCGCCCAATCCGGCTCCCTAGACTAGTCCCCCATCGCACGCAAGAAAAAGGGCCTCGGCAAAAATGCCAAGGCCCTCCCTGCCTGGCCCGATTGGACCAGACTACACCAAACCGGGCCGCGCCTTACCGTCACAGCCTCGCACTCCAGACCGTAGCCCGTGTGCACTCAACACCGAGGCGATGACGATGAGCGTGACTGGCCTGACACCAAAGAGGTCACGCTGGAGGTCACCGGGTTTTGGCACCAGCCCCGTTTAAAGCGAGCGCGGTGGTTTTTCACAGCGCTCGCTGTTTTTCATTCGTGCTGTCTACGTGTGTGTTGGCTATTCCCTATTCCTCGAGTTGTCTAGCTGCAGCGCTCGGAAAGCCCTAACATGCACACCCGAACGCAAAGGGACGATAATATGGCCTGTACGCTGCAAACACCGGCCGATAAACCCTAGGGAAGTAGCCTGCGTAAGCGTAAGTCGGCCGATAAACCCTCGGGAAGTAGCCTGCGTAAGCGTAAGCCGGTCGATAAAACCGATACATCGGGAAGTGGGATGCGTACGCATAAGGCCGATAATAGTACCGCGGGCGGTACGCTGCGTACGCATAACCATAGTATGGGCGATGGTACATGGCGTAACCGTAAGCACCACAGCCACCGTAACTAACAACCGGCGCATAACCGTAAATGCCGCAAGCCGAAGCCGGCGTGGCCGCAAATGCGAGACCCGCGCCTACGACCGCCATCGCTGCATACTTCTTAGTGTTCCACATCGTCACATCTCCTGCGGAAATCTTTCCGCTTTTGAGTTAAGTGCATGTTGATCTAACGCCGAAATGGCATAAACGTTTGTAGCTCAGTTGTTCTTTAAGGGTTGACTGGATGACGCAGCAGCGCAGTGTCATTGCTGACAAATCGTTCATCTTGGTGATGGCACTGCTTCGTGACCTGCTGCCGTGCGCCTGTTTCTCGCGCTGCAAGGCGGTCCTGTTTGCAACGGGCACTCTACATCAAGGCGACGTGGATTGATGCGAAGGACGGACGCAAAACCGTATGTTCACCGTGGCAAACGTATTCAGCATCCTTCGGTCGTTGTTTCAGCTATTGGCTCGAAGGAGAGCTAAAGGCATAACCGGAAACGAGACCACTGCCGCGACGGTAACGGCAGCCGCTACGGTAACGGGTGGCACGCCTGAAAGAAGGGCAGTGGTGAGGGCGGGGTTCAACATGCAAGCCGAAATTGCGAAGTTGGCCGAGCGCATCGTCGAACCTGTAGCGGCTAAATTGGCCATGCAAGAGCTGGAACATGTTGTAGAGCGAATTCGCAGCGCCTTCGAACAATTCGCCAAGCGGCGCACGACGGCTGACACCGACTTCGAAAATATTGCCGTCAACATCCTTGAGCCAGTTCAGCCAAGACTCAGTGAGGCGGAGTTCATGAGGATCGTAGATCGGCTCAGGGGGGCCATGGTTGGGTTTTGCCAGAGTGACTGGGGCCAAAGCCCAGCCTATTAAGGAGCGTATTTAGCTCGTGCTGAAAAATATAAGCGCGTCACATGTGCCGTGCGGATGTTGGCCGCGGCGCCGTTGCAGCGCCGCGACCGGCCGCCTTGGCGGAATCAGATGCCGCGATTCCAGAAGTCGCAATAGCGTTCGATATTGAGAGGAAGGTTTTGGGCGTAGCCCGGGAGATTCTCATACTTGGGCAATTTGATCTCGGCGATCGCGCCCGCATAGCATTTGTTTTCTTCGGTCGCCTTCTTCACGGCGGCGGAAAGGTCGAGCATATAGTCGAGGTCGGTCTTGACGTCGTCCTTGTTGCCGACCTGCCGGCCGCCGGCGCCGGGGTGCCCGGGGATCAGCCGGTCCCAATCCATGGTCAGGATCTTCTTCATGCTCTCCTCCTGATCCGGCAGGTAGGTGTCCGCCATGATGCGGAACTGGGTGCCCGACAACGGCAGGAAGTCGACGACGAAGATGATCTTCTCCTTCGGCAGGCGCATGATGAGCGAATTGTCGCCGTGGTTCTTGCCGAGATAGAGGAGTTCGAGCGTCGTGCCGCCGAGCTCCAGCTTGCCGCCGTTATCGTCAACCACGAGATCCGGAATGACGATATCCGGCGCCTTGCGGCTCTCCAGGAGCGACTTCGTGTTCTTGTGGGCAACGAAGACGGCGCCCAGGTCCTTGAACGGCTTGCCGCCCGCAATATGGTCGTAGTGGCTGTGGCTGTACACGACGTACTTGATCGGCGCCTGGGTGATCTTGCGGATTTCCGCGATATAGGCCGCCGCGGCCGGCCGCCGCTCTCCGACCGGGTCGGTGGCTATCACGCCGTCGGGCGTGACGACGAACATCGCCTGGTGGCCCTGATAGCGGAAAATGTAGACGCCATCGGTGCCCTCGACCTTGGTGGTCGAGAACAGCGGCGGCGTCGGGGCCTGCGCGCAGGCCGGCAACGCCGCGGCAGCCAGTACACCTGCGAGCAACGCAGTCGTTAGACGTGACATGGTCTTCTCCCTCGTTCGTTTGGTGCCCCACCCCTTGTAGCCCGGATGGAGCGCAGCTAATCCGGGATAGGCTGACCCCGGATTACGCTGCGCTCCATCCGGGCTACAAGGGGTAGCGGCGGTGCGCGCGAACAGCACGCTTTTCAGGCGAGGCGGCAGCCAGACAGCGTGGTCAGGTTGTGGCTGTCCAATTCCCCGAAAGGGGTCTAGCATGCCACGCTTCCAAGCGTCATCTGGTTCAGCGATTTTTGAATTCGAATCAGCCCGAGGCCGCCCGCAGACGAGGAAAACATGTCAGCTTCCGCCAACAAGATCGCCACCACACATCGGCTGTTGCCGATGTGCGCATCTTACGTTGTCGTCCTGATGCTTGGACTGCCGGCCGCCATTGCGCTTGCCGACAGTCCGCCGAAGCTCGACGTCACCCCAAGCTGCGACGCGGCCGCCCGTGGGGCCATCTCGGCAGGCCGGGACAGAGAGGCCTGCTTGGTTGATGAGCGAACGGCCGAGGGCGTTCTCGCGCAAAACTGGTCGAAGTACGATGCGGTCGACAAGACTCAATGCGTCGGTAATGTGAAGACCGGAGGGCCTGCCAGTTACGTGGAATTATTGTCCTGCCTGGAGATCATGCGGGACGCGAAAGCAATTCGGCAGGGCGATGTGCTCGCGCCCTCTGACCGGCCGTCCGGCTTGATGCGTCGCCGCAGGTGAGCGGCCCCGGCACGTTCGAACCGCTCCACAAAGGGAGGACATCGGCCGCATGGCGGTTCCGGAAGCGAATGCCGAGATGGCGATCGGCGTGCACATGGCGAGCAAGCTGTTCCTCGACGGCGCCGTGGTGGCGTTCCGCCAGCTCACGCTCGACGTTCGCCGCCAGGAGATCCTCTGCGTTGTCGGGCCGAGCGGGTGCGGTAAGACAACCTTCTTGCGTTGCATCGCCGGTCTTATCGATCTCAGCGCCGGCGAATTGCGGGTGTTCGGCAAAAGGGTCGCCGGGCCCCCTGCGGGCGTCGCCATGGTGTTCCAGCATTTCGGGCTGCTGCCGTGGAAGACCGTCTATCAGAACGCGGCGTTCGGGCTTGCCATGGCGGGTGCGCCATCGTCCCATATCGATGAGCGGGTGCGGCACTATCTCGACCTCGTCGGCCTCACGGGGTTCGAAAAGCAGTATCCGTATCAGCTCTCGGGCGGCATGCAGCAGCGCGTCGGCCTCGTTCGGGCGCTCGCCGTCAATCCGTCGATCCTCCTGATGGATGAGCCGTTCGCGGCGCTCGACGCCCAGACTCGCGAAATCCTTCAAGGCGAGTTGCTTCAGCTCATGCAGCGGCCCGACGAGCGCAAGACGATGGTATTCATCACCCATTCGATCGACGAGGCAATCCTGCTGGGCGATCGCATCGTCGTCATGACGGCGCGGCCCGGCCGCATCAAGGAGGTGCTGGAGCTTCCGTTCGGCCGTCCGCGCGATGTCGAGGCCGTGCGCGCCGATCCGCGGTTCGCGGAGCTGCGCGCTCATATCTGGCGGCAATTGCACACGGCGCGCCCGAAGCCCACGCCCGCGAGCGAGGTGGCCTGACCCATGACCATCGAAGCGAGGGAGGCGCCTTTCGCCGACGGCCTCAGCGAGGACCGGGAGCGCGCCCAAAAGGTCGCGGCGCGGCGGCGCCAACGGCGCCAGTTTGTGGAAATCGCGATCCGGGTCGGTTCGCTCGCCGCGGTGCTGTCGATCTGGGAGATCTTCGGCGCCCGGATCGATCCGGTGCTGTTCACGACGCCGAGCAAGATCGCAGTCGCAGCCGTGGGCATGATCGGCAGCGGCGAATTGTGGAATTATCTGTGGCCGAGCCTCGTCGTGCTGCTGCTGGGCTTAAGTTCCGCAGCGGTTATCGGCATCGCGGTCGGCCTGCTGCTGGCCCGGTTCTGGGTGCTCGACGTGGCGCTCGGCGTCTACATCACGTTCCTTTACTCCACGCCGAGCGTTGCGCTCGTGCCTCTGATCGTGCTGTGGGCCGGCTTCGAGACCACCGCCAAGGTCATCATCCTGTTCCTGTTCGCGTTCTTCCCTATGACCATCAATACCTATCAGGGCGTGAAGAATGTCGATCCGCGGTTGATCGAGGTCGGACGCGCGTTCCGCTGCAGCGAACGCCAACTCTGGCTCAACATCGTGCTGCCAGGCGCACTGCCGTTCATCGTCACCGGCTTGCGGCTTGCGGTCGGCCGCGGGCTGATCGGAATGGTGCTCGCCGACCTCTATACGGCCATCTCCGGCATCGGCTATCTGATCGTGCGGACCGCCTCGACCTATCAGGTCGACAAGATGTTCGTGCCGATCGTGACGCTCGGCATCCTGGGCGTCACCCTGACGGCGCTGCTCCGCGTGCTGGAGATCAAGGTCGCGCCATGGACGGCGGCCGCCCAGGGGGATTAGGGTAGGAGGCTTTGCGTGGCCTCGTAGGGTGGGCAAAGCGAAGCGTACCCACCAACGCCGTCGCTTGGTGGGCACGGCGCGCAGCAGCGCGCCTTTGCCCACCCTACGCCGCACTGAAAGATCAAATCTGGCGAGGAGCGTCCGATGCTGAACAATCTTAAAGGCGCCTTGTCGGGCGCCGCCATTGCACTTGCGTCGCTGAGCATTTTCATGACCGCCGCCGCCGCACAGAACGCCGGCTGCGCCGGACCGCTGCGCAAGATCAATGTCGGGGTCTCGGTGTCGCCGCCCAATGTGGTTCACACCGCGGTCTACGTCGCCAAAGAACTCGGTCTGTTCGCCAAGCATTGCATTGACGCCAATGTCATCCAGTTTGATGGCGGCTCGTCGCCCGCGGCCTCGGTCGCGCTCTCCCAAGGCAACACCTTCGCAACCGTCAACGACTACCAGATCGGCCGCGGCATGAAGGTCAAGCAGGTCTGGGGCATGGCCCCGAAGGCTCCCCAGGCCTATGTGGTGTCGGACGCCGTCAAGACCTTTGCGGATCTCAAGGGCAAACGGCTCTCCGCCGCCGGCGGCGGAGTGGGCAGCTTCAACTGGCGCATCGGCCGCGAGGCCTTGAGCAAGGCGGGCCTCACCATCGACGATGCCCAATTCATTTCGCAGGGCACCGCCGGCCGCCTCGCCGGATTGGTGGCCGGGCAGATAGACGGCGTGGCGCTGCATCCGGAAGACGCGTTCCTCGCTATCAAGCAGAAACCGGGTCTGAGGATTCTCAGCCAGGTCGCCGACCTCATGCCGCTCTACGCCTTCAATGCCTATGGGATATCGACCGAGGTGATCGCCAAGGACCGCGCCTTCGTGGTTAATTTCGTCGCCGCCATGGTGGAGGCCAATCGCACCATCTATCGCGATAAGGACAAGGTGATCCCCATCATGGTCGCGATGACGCAGAAGCCGCGCGAAGCGGTGGAATATGCGTGGGAGACGATGACCAAGGCCTGCATCTGGTCGGTGAATGAGGGGTTCGATCCGCAACGCACCCAATGGACGATCGATCACGACGCCGCAGCGGGCGACATGGACCCCGACAAGAAGCCCGCGGTCGATCAGGTCTTCGACAAAGAGATCGCCGCCGACGGCGTCGCGGCCGCAGGCGGGCGAGTGACGATCGTGGGGTGCTCGTTGTGACGTCGGCTTTCCGAGGAAAAGGTGACGAGGCCGGTCTTAATCGCTTCAAGGAATGAGCATGATGAACGGTAACGTCTCGCCTCCCCCCGGCGCGGTACCGTGGGAGGAGGTGCGCGGCCGGCTCGACCAGAACGGGCCGTTCAGCAACATGTTCGACACGCCGCTTTATCGTGATGCCGTGTGGGAGCAGTTCTCGCGGCAAGAATATGCCCGGCGCTACGCGGCGCTGCGCGACAAGATGCGCGCCCACAAGCTCGATGTGGTGATCGTGCCCGGCGGTCCGAGCCATTGGAGCTTCGGCGGCGGCATGACCTGGCTCACCGGCCATTGGGAGTGGCACGCGATCTCGTCCTACGTGGTGGTGCCGCTCGATGCACCGCCGACGCTGATCTTCTCCATGGGCGGCACCCACGCGGAGGCCGTGCGCCGCCAGGTCGAGCCGGCGCTTTGCGATGTGCGTCAGAGCCGCGGCGGACGCTACGCCGAGGTGATGGTCGAACGCATCAAGGAACTCGGCCTCACGAAGCCGCGGATCGGCCTCGTGGAGATCGATCCGCGTCACAAGGACTATATGCCGGTCAACCAGTACAACGATCTGCGCGACGGCCTGCCGGACGCCGAAATCGTCTTCACCCGCAGCTTCATTCACGAACTCGTCGTCATCAAGAGCGAGCCCGAGCTTGACTGCGTGCGGCGCGCCGGAGTGCTGTGCGAGCACGCCATGGAGGCGATGGTGGCTGCCGCAAAGCCCGGCGCCACCGAATCCGATCTGCGGGCCGCCGCCGGTTCCGCCATCCTGCGGGGCGGCGGCGACATCGATTTCCTCATCATCGGCTCGACCCCGATGGCCAACCCGGCCATGTTCTTCGGCAACCCGCGCCCCTCCGAGCGCAAGCTTCGGCACGGCGACATCGTCATCATGGAGCTTGCGGCGGGCTATCGCGGCTACACGGCCCAGATCGGGTCGCCGATCTGCATCGGAGAGCCTACCGACATGGTGAAAAGGTTCTGGCACGAGATCACGCTCCCCGGCTATCGGCGGATCGTCGCCGAGATCAGGCCCGGCAACCCGATCGATAATGTCCGCATCGCGGCGCAGTTCTTTCGCCACCAGGGTGTGCAGTCGCGCCCGACGCAAATCCACGGCATCGATATCGTCACCGCGACCCCGCATGTGTTCGCGGAGCGCACCGAGGCGCGCGAGGACGACAAGATTTTCAGGCCCGGCATGGTGACCATGGCGGAGCCCAATCCGATCACGGCAGATGGCCTGTTCGGGATTTTCCTAGGGCATACCTTCATCGTCACGCCGGAGGGCCATGAAGTGGTTGACAAGTTTCCGTTGGAGTTGGTCGTAGCAGGACCGTAGCCCGGATGGAGCGCAGCGTAATCCGGGTCGGCAATGCCGCTGGCGCGGCCGTTCCCGGATTTCGCTGCGCTCCATCCGGGCTGCACGGTGTGGCCAAGCGCCATCTTCAATTCGCCGGCACGAGCGTGCGAAAATCAATTTCTATAAGATCGCCACGCAACACACCAACAGGGAGAGCCGCCGATGCCGACGCACTCGCAAGCCATGACAGGGGCCGCCGCGTTCCTCCTCGGCGCACTCATCATCACGCCTACATTCGCGCAAACCTGCATCGGGCCGCTGCGCAAGATCAATGTGGGCGTTGCCGTGGCGCCCCCCAACGTCGTGCACACCGCGCCCTATATCGCGAAGGCGCTCGGCTTCTTCGCCAAGCGCTGCATCGACGCCAACATCATCCAGTTCGACGGCGGCCTTGCCGGAACCTCGGTCACCGCCGTCGGCCAGGGCACGGCCATTTCGACTCTCCCGGACACTGCGATCGCCCAGGGCCTCAAGGCGAGGCAGATCTGGGGCCTCGCTCCCCGTCCGCCCCAGGCCTACGTGGTCAGCGCCGAGGTGAAAACGCCGGCCGATCTCAAGGGCAAGCGGCTCTCGGCGGCCGGCGGCGTCGGCGGCTTCAACTGGCTGGTCGGCCGCGAAGTGCTGCGCCTTGCGGGGCTGACCGCTGACGATGCGCAGTTCATTTCCCAAGGCACGGCGGGACGGCTGCCCGGCTTCGTCGCCGGCCAGATCGACGCCGTGGCGCTGCACCCGGAGGACCTTCATCTTGTCCAGCAGCGCAAACCCGGCGCCCACGTGCTCATCACGGTATCCGACCTGTGGCCCAAATACAGTTTCAACGCCTATGGGGCGTCGGACGCGCTGATCGCCAAGGATCATGACCTGCTGCGCGATGTGATCGCTGCCATGATCGAAGCCAACCGCACCATCTACCGCGATCCCGAGAAGGCTATTCCGGCGATCGTGGAGGCAACCCAGAAGCCGCGCGAGGCGATCGAGTTCGCCATCGGGGTTTTAACAAAGAACTGCATCCCGTCGGTCAATACCGGGTTTGTGCGCGAACGCACCGAATGGACCCACCAGAACAACATCGATATCGGCGACATCCCGGCCGGCAAGAAACTCACCTTCGATCAGATCGCAGACTACAAGCTCGCCGACGAGGCGGTCGCCTCGCTCGGCGGCCCAGTCACCATCAACGGGTGCAAGGATTAGCCCATGAACGAGGTCAAACCGCGTCGCACGTTTCTGCCTTGGGAGGAGTTGCGCGGCAGGCTCGATGAAGGCCCGCACTTCAACACCATGCGGGGTACGCCGTACTATCGCGACGCAGTCTATCAGCAGTTCTCGGCAGCCGAATATGCCCGCCGCTATGCGGCGCTGCGCGCCAAAATGCGCGAGCACAGGCTGGACGCCGTCATCGTGCCCGGTGGCCCGAGCCATTGGAGCTTCGGCGGCGGCATGCTGTGGCTCACCGGGCATTGGGAGTGGCACGCGCTCGCCTGCTACGTGGTGGTGCCGCTCGAAGGCGAGCCGACCCTCGTGTACTCCATGGGCGGCACCCACGCGGAAGCAGTGCGCCGCGAGACCGCCGCTGCGCTTTCCGACGTGCGCGGCAGCCGCGGCGGCCGATACGCCGAGGTGATGGCGGACCGCATCGTCGAGCTCGGCCTCGAACGCGGCCGCATCGGGCTTCTGGAAATCGATCCGCGCCACCGGGATTATATGCCGGTCAACCAATACGACACGCTCAGAAAGCGGTTGCCGGAGGCGGAGCTGGTCTTCACGGTCGGCTTCATCCACGAACTGCTCTCGGTGCATAGCGCCGAAGAGCTCGACTGCGTCCGCGTCGCCGGCAAGCTGTGCGAGAATGCCATGCAGGCCATGATGGCGCGCGCGAAGCCCGGCGTCACCGAATACGAGCTGCGCGCCGCCGCCGGCGCCGCCATCCTGGAAGGCGGCGGCGACATCGATTTCCTCATCATCGGGACAACGCCGATGGCGAACCCCGCCATGGTGTTCGGCAACCCGCGCCCGTCGGGCCGCAGGCTTGCCAGGGGGGATATCATCAACATGGAAATCGCGGCCGGCTATCGCGGCTACACGGCGCAGATTGGCTCGCCCATCTGCCTCGGGCCCCCGACCGATATGGTCAGGAGGTTCTGGGACGAGATAACGTTGCCGGCGTTCCGGAACATGGCGGCCGAGATCAGGCCCGGCACTCCTGTGGAGGCCATCCGGGCGGCCGGAGAATTCTTCCGCCAGAAAGGCGTGCAGTCCCGACCGATCCACGCCCACGGCATCGACCTCGTCACCGATGGTCCTCACGTCTTCACCGACGGCGTTCATGGCGAGGCATTCGAACAGGTATTTCGCCCCGGCATGGTGTTCATGGCCGAGCCGAATCCGATCACGGCGGACGGCAATTTCGGCATTTTCCTGGGCCACACCTTCATTGTGACCGAGACCGGCAACGAATGTGTTGACGCCTTTCAGTGGGAGCTGGTGGTCGTGTGAGGCGTCAAGCGATGTAGCCATAACGTGGAGGGGCGCCCACAAGCGGCGTCCTCCAACATTGCCTGCTGTAGGGGCGACCCTTGTGGTCGCCCGGTTCGCGCACCGCGTCAGCCGGCAACGGGGCGATCACAAGGGTCGCCCCTACACTCGGGTCCCTTCAGACTGGCCTGAACCGAGCACTGCGGCCGGTTTCTCGGGCTCTCCCGGCAAGCCGCGACTTGCCGCACAGCGAAGGGGTGCGACACTCCGCTGCGGAGCTTAGCGACATCGTGGCAGATGGTGGGCACGATCGCGGATCGCTCGAACAAGCGCGCTGAATTTAAGGCCAAAGGCTGGCCGCGTGACCCCGCGCAAACGGCGGCGCATGGCCGCTCCCGTATTTATCGCCTCGACAAACAGCCTGGAACCACTCTAAGAATAAGTCCAAGAGGATAGAACCAAAAAGCCCTCTGGGGGCGCGGGGAGAGTCGAAGCGATGGACTACGAAGCGTTTTTTACCGGCGCGCTTGCTCAGCTGCACGATGAACGGCGTTACCGCGTGTTTGCCGATCTCGAACGGCTGGCCGGGCGGTTTCCCCATGCGATATGGCACTCCCCGCAAGGCAAACGCGACGTCGTCGTCTGGTGCTCCAACGACTATCTCGGCATGGGCCAGCACCCCAAGGTGATCGGCGCCATGGTGGAGACCGCGACCCGCACCGGCACCGGCGCCGGCGGCACCCGCAATATTGCCGGCACCAACCATCCGCTGGTGGAACTGGAGCGCGAGCTGGCCGAGTTGCACCGCAAGGAAGCCGCCCTGATTTTCACCTCCGGCTACGTGTCGAATGACACCGGCATCGCCACCATCGCGAAGCTGGTGCCCAACTGCCTTATCATTTCGGATGCCTTCAACCACAACTCCATGATCGAGGGCGTGCGCCGGTCGGGTTGCGAGAAGGCGATCTTCCGTCACAGCGATCTCGGCCATCTGGAAGCGCTGCTCAAGGCGGCGGGTCCGTCGCGGCCAAAGCTCGTGGTGTTCGAGAGCCTCTATTCCATGGACGGCGACGTGGCGCCGGTCAACGCCATCTGCGACCTCGCGGAGCGCTATGGGGCGATGACGTATTGCGACGAGGTACATGCGGTCGGCATGTATGGTCCGCGCGGGGGCGGCATCTGCGAGCGCGAGGGCGCCATGCACCGGGTCGATGTCATCGAAGGCACGCTGGCCAAGGCGTTCGGCTGCCTCGGCGGGTATATCACCAGCAGCGCAGTGCTGATTGACGCGGTTCGCTCCTATGCGCCCGGCTTCATCTTTACGACGGCGCTGCCGCCTCCGGTCTGTGCGGCCGCGACCGCCGCGATCCGCCACCTCAAGACATCGAGCTTCGAACGCGAGCGCCACCAGGATCGCGCCGGCCGGGTCAAGGCCGTGCTGGCCGCAGCGGGCTTGCCGCTGATGCCGAGCGAGACCCACATCGTGCCGGTATTCGTCGGCGACCCGGAAAACTGCAAGACGGCGAGCGACCTCCTGCTCGAGAAGCACGGCATCTATATCCAGCCGATCAACTATCCGACGGTCCCGAAGGGGAGCGAGCGGCTGCGCATCACGCCGTCGCCTTATCACACCGACGCGCTGATCGATGGGCTCGCCGAGGCTCTCCTCGATGTGTGGGAGCGGCTTGGCCTCCCCCTCGCGAAGCGGGCGGTTGCGGCGGAATAGGCGCACCGCCCTCAGATTGCCAATCGAAACGCGTCGCCGTCGCGCACGACGGTGCCGCCGACGAAATGGCCGCCCAGAATGAGCGTTGGCGTTCCGGCAAAACGGGAGAACAGCTCGTTGCGGGTGCGAACCGCCTGCATCGGGTCGGAGTCGATGCTCGAACACCAGTCGAGGTGCACCATCTGGCATGGATGGTGCGCAACGTCGCCGATGAGCAAGGCGTCCTCGCCCCGCGACCTGATGTGGATGCTGAAATGGCCGGGCGAGTGACCGGGCGTTGCGATCAAGCTGAACTCGTCGCAAACATGATGGCCGGCGTCGATGAGGTCGACCAGGCCCGCGTCGGCGACAGGCCGGACCGAGTCATCGAAGATCGCGGCGACCGCCGAATTGCGAACGTCTTTCCAATAGTCGAATTCGATGCGTCCCATCAGATAACGGGCGTGGCGGAACGTCGGAACCCAGCGGCCGTCAGAAAGAATCGTGTTCCAGCCCACATGATCGACGTGGAGGTGAGTGCAAAGCACCGTGTCGATTGTGTCGGGCGGGCAACCGGCGGCGGCGAGGTCCTCCAGAAACGCTCCCTTGCGGGCGTTCCAGATCGGCTGAGTGCGGTTCTGCTTGCCATTGCCGATACCGGTATCGACGACAATCCGTCGGGTCGGCGTTTCGACCAGGAACGAATGGATGGTCATCCTGATCCGCCCCTCCTTGTCGGCAAAGTGCGGGCACAGCCACTTAACCTCCCGAAGCGCCGCGGGCGTTGCCTGCGGTAAAATGTACTCCTTGCCTCCGATCGTATCGATCTCAACGAATTGCGTGATCACCACATCGCCAATTTGCCACTTCATGAGGCATCCTTCCTTTCCACGAATCCAGGTCTTGCGGAACCAACGATATGGAGTAATTATCCGGCGCGGTTTCCCGCATCAACGGCGCTTGGCGTCGGAGCCCGCCCGCCGTCCCCCCTGCTTCGCACTGATCCGCGTGGTAACAGGAGCAAAACTCGTGGCGTCATCGCTGGGCTTGTCCCGGCGATCTTGATCAGGACGGCACAGTGCCTGATTATCGGGATGGCCGGGACATAAGGGCGTTTACGCCCGTCTTCGACGGGCTGCTGCCCGGCCATGACCAAGTGCGGCTACCACGAGTTTTGCCGCTGTTACCCCAATCGTGCATAAAAAAGCGAATAACAGGCGAATTTGGCTGATGCTGCTTTCATTTGATTTATTCAGATATTTTTCCGATAAAAAAAGACAGCGCGGCCTAATTGCCGCCTTATTGCCCCCGCAACTGAGAATGCGGTGTTGTGGCAGCGTTCGGCTGAACATTTTTAGCAATTACTGAACGTCGAGTTGTGGGGGGTTGCAATGCGTCTCGCCGTCGTGGTTCTTTCCGTTATCCTGATCTTCGCAACGTCTGCGCTCCCGGCGGGTGCTGCCGAGTTCGGCACCCGGGAAGAAGCGGCCGCGATGGTCAGGCGCGTGCAAGAAAAATTCAAGAAAGATGGACCGGAAGCTACTTTTCGAGCGATCAACAACAGGGCGGCGGGGTTTGCCGATCGCGACCTTTATCCCTTCGTAACCGAGGTGGCGACGGGTCTTTGTGTTGCCAACGGCGTCACGCCGGCGGTCACGGGCAAGATTCTCATCGATCTCAAGGATCAAGACGGCAGATTCATAATCCAGGAGTTCATTAAGATTGCCGCGACTGCACCCGGACACGGCTGGATTGATTATCGGTGGCTCAATCCGGTCACAAAGACGATCGAAGATAAAACGGCCCTTATCGAGCGGATGGACAAGTATTACGTAGGCGTCGGCGTCTATAGGAATGAGCAGCCCAATGAAAATACGATTGGACTTATATCCGGTAGTCCGAATTCGGACGATACTTATCTGCAGATGGCGTACGATCTTGCCGACGTACTCAACGATGGCGATAACTTGCGCATTCTGCCCATCGCCGGAATAGGCGGCCCAAGAAACATCCGCGACGTACGTTATCTCAGAGGCGTCGATATCGGCCTCACCCAAACCAACATTCTCAACAGCTTCCGCCGTTCCAACGAACGGATGGGGCAATTCGATAACAAGATCGTATATATTGCAAAGTTGTTTAACGAGGAGGTTCATCTCGTCGCGCGCTCAAACATCACATCGATTGCACAGCTTCAGGGCCAAAAGGTTAACGTCGACGCAAGAGGTAGCGGAACGAGCTACTCGATGCGGGACCTGTTTAAGGTTTTCGGAATCGAGATCGAAGAAGTGAGCATGTCGCAGCTCGAAGCCTTCGAAAAGCTCAAGACCGGCGAGATCGCTGCGACGGCTTTGATCGCCGGCAAGCCGGTGCGGTCCATGTCCAGGCTCAACGTCAATGACCGGCTGCATTTCGTGCCAATCCCTTATCCTACCCAGCTTATTGGCGATTATCTTCCGACGGCGCTCAATCATGATGATTATCCCGACCTCATTCGACCCGGTGAGACCGTGGACACGGTCGCGGTGGGTGCGGTCCTCATCGCCTATAATTGGTCTAAGACCAATGCGGATCGCTATCGGCGTGTGCAGAAGTTTGTGGAAGCGTTCTTTCCGAAAATCACCGAATTCCAGAGGCCGCCTCGCCACGTGAAATGGCGCGAGGTCAACCTCAGTGCCTCATTGCCGGGCTGGACCAGATTTGACGCCGCGCAGGCCTGGCTGGACAATCAGCGCAGCGCGGCGGCAGCTACGGAACAAGCCGCTGGCGGTCAAACTGTGGCGTCCAGCACTGCGGTGACGCGATCGGGAGGCCCGGTGGAACGGTCCGCGCAACGACAGGTGGACCCCGCGCTGTTTCAGGAATTTCTGCGATGGCGGCAAACGCAGGGCCGGTAGCTTTTCCGCGCTTTAGAGCGCTTCCGATGAGATGGAATCACCTCTCCAGCGTCATGCCCGTCCCCGGACTTGATCCGGGGATTGTCGCGGGCACCCACGTCTTTCTTGAGGCTGCTCAGCGAGCAAGACGTGGATGGCCGAGACAAGCCCGGCCATGACTCCAGACAAAGCGGTTTCAACATGACGGGAACACCGGCAAAAGCACCGAGAGGTCATTCTCCGTCATGGCTGGCAGGCAGTCAGCGCCTCCCTGGCTGGAAATTTCCTTGCAGCTGTCGATGACGTTATAGTGGCGACCGGCAAATCCGGTCCGACTACGAAACGGTACTCGGCAGGCACGGACGTTCATGATCATCGACCGCAAACGCTGTCGTTCTCTTTGCCGAGGCCACGAATCGGGATTTTTCGCGCCATGGCGCTCAACCGCTTCGGTGACGGCCAGGCGTCCGGGGGAGAGAATGTATGACTGTACCCTTTGAGGCCGATATGACCGCGCTGCCGCTGGCGCTGCGCTATAAGCTTCTGACTGCGCTCGTCGTGCCGCGCCCAATCGCCCTCGTTACCAGTGTTGGTCCCGACGGCATCGTCAACGCGGCGCCGTTCTCATTCTTCAATGTATTCAGTGAGGATCCGGCTCTCGTTGTTCTCGGCCTTCAGGCAAGACCCGACGGTACGCCAAAAGATACGCTCAAGCATGTGCGCGAAACCGGAGCATTCGTCGTCAACCTCGTCGACGAAGCGATGGCCGATCGAATGAACATCTGTTCCGTCGATTTTCCGTCCAATATCAGCGAAGTTGAAGCAGCCGGATTTGGCATCCTGCCCGGCGTCGCCGTTCCGGTGCCGCGCATCGCCGAAGCGCCGGTTGCGCTCGAGTGCCGTCACTACATGACGTTGGAAGTTACTTTCAGACGCCATCTCTGCATCGGTATGGTCGTCCATCTGCACGCGCGGCCGGGCATCATCGACCCCGAGCGACTGCGGGTCAATTTCGATGCCTACAAGCCGGTGGCCCGCCTCTTTGGCAATTTCTATGCGCGCCTCGGCGAGAAATTCGTGCTTAAGCGCCGGTCCTTCGCCGAGTGGCAAGCCGATACAGGCGCCGACGCTCTGCGCCAAGATGAAAGTCTGATCGCATCGAAGTCCCCGGCGCTGGCTGAGGACAATGACGCGCTGTTCTGCGCTCCGACGAATCCCGTTCACGAATGACGCGCACGATTGGGATCCTGATCAAATCCATCGAACAATTTCTTGCCTGCGCCTACCGCGGCAGTTATCTTATCAAAACGTGCTCCAGGCAAAGCGGGTAAATCCGGTGGTGCGACTGCTGAAATTATTTCCTTGGCTTGCTGTCGCAAGTGCAATCGTCTTCTCTATCGATGCACCCCGCATGCCGGCCGATAGCGCCGAGATGATACCGGTCCGGGCCGCGTATATCCCGGTGGTAACATGGCTCCCCGCGTGGATCGCCAAGGATAAGGGCTTTTTCGAAAGGAATGGCCTCAACGTTTCGTTGACCGTTACGCAAAATCTTTCCGTCCTGCCGGGAACGCTCGGCCGCCAGTTTGACTTCGCGCCGTCGACTGCGCCCGACCTCATTAAGGCCGTCGTTGGCGGTATCGACGTCGTCGCGGTTGCCGGGCAAGCGATCGAGACCAAGGACAATCCAAGCACGCATGTGATCGTTCGCGCCGATTCGACGATCCAGAGCATGCAGGATCTGAAGGGCAAAGTGATCGCAACGCCGACGATCGGCGCCATCATTCATGTCTCGCTGCTTCACACTCTCAAGAAGAACGGCGTAGATCCGGCTTCGATTCGTGCCGTCGAAGTGCCATTTCCCAACATGGCCGACCAACTCAAGGCCGGAAACGTCGACGCCGTCGAGGCCCTTGAGCCGTTTGCCGGACAGTTGCTTGCGGCCGGCAACAGATCGCTCGGAGATCCGCTTCTGGCGGCGGGCGGCGACGAAGTGCTATATCCATTCTGGATTTCGCAGAGCAAGTGGGCTGAAAGCCATCGGGGGGTGATCGAGGCCTGGGTCGTATCGCTGGAACAGGCCAAGGAATTCATCGACGCTAATCCAAGCGAGGCGCGCGCGGTTCTTGCCAAATACACGAGGCTCCCGACACCGGTCGTGGAAAAAATACCCTTTCCGACGTATCGATTTTCGCTCAGATCGCAGGACTTCGCTATTTGGGTGACGGTACTGAAGGACCTTGGTCAAATTGCAACGTCTGTCGACGAGAGCCGGTTGGTCGTAAATTTCAAGTGAGCGCTGCCGTGTCCATGGCCGGTGGAGAGACAACGGGCCGGCAGGAACACGATTTCGTTTTCTCTTGCCGATCGGTCTCATTGAAGCTGCCTTATCAAGGCGGAAGCCGATGGATCCTTGCGGATATTTCGCTCGATATCCGGCGCGGCGAACTGCTCACCATCGTCGGACCGTCGGGTACGGGCAAGACCTCGTTGCTCCGCGTGCTTGGCGGATTGACATCGTGTACCAGCGGATCGGTCCGGATCAACGGGGAGGAAATAGCTGGTCCGCCTGAGGGCGTTATCATTGTTTTCCAGGACTATTCCCACGCGCTCCTGCAATGGAGAACAGTCTTCCTCAACGTTGCATTGGGTATTGAAGGCCGGATAGCGGCATCCGAGCTGCGGATCAGGGTCATTGACGCATTGCGGCTCGTGGGGCTGGAGAAGAACGCGGATGACTATCCGTGGCAATTGTCGGGAGGCATGCAACAGCGCGTGCAGATAGCCCGTGCCCTGGCCGTGAGGCCCGCGGTGCTGCTGATGGATGAACCCTTTGCGGCGCTCGACGCCATGACAAAGGCCTCGCTCCAGGACGAACTGCTGCGCGTCAAGCAGGAGACCGGCTGCAGCATTGTGTTCATTACCCACGACATCGAGGAGGCGGTTTATCTCGGTGATCGCATCGCCGTGATCAATGGCGCCCCGGGGAGAATCGAGCGGACCTTCGACGTCACATTGCCGAAGCCGCGCGATCAAATTCTCACGCGGCAACTGACCGAATTCCTGAAATTCCGCTACGCGGTCCATCAGGCGATAGGCGGAATAATACGATGACCGCGCGGCGGTTTTCCGGGCGGCTTTGGTGGCGTCCAAATATGGCCGGGCTCCTCACCATGGCGGCCTGCGGTCTTGCGTGGGAGCTGACAATCCAGGCCGGCATCATTGACTTTCAATATCTGCCGGCGCCGTCAGCCATTATCCAGGGCGCACGCGAACTCGTGGCAAGCGGCGAACTTGCCGCCGCGACGGTGCACACGCTTGAATCGGTGTTTCTCGGCTGGGCGATCGCCGTCGCCGCAGGAGTTTCGCTCGGCCTGCTCATCGGTTTCTCGCCGCTATTGCGGCGATATTCGCTGGCGACGATCGAGGTCCTGCGACCAATGCCGGCCATCGCATTTGTTCCGGTGGCGCTGCTGCTCTTCGGTTTTTCGATCCAGACGGAACTCATGGTCATTGTCCTTCCATCGCTGTGGCCGGTGCTGATCAACACCATGGGCGGGGTGATGGGAGTCCATGCGCGTCTTGGCGACGTCGGCCGCACCTTTCGGCTGTCGCGCGCCGCGGTGTTGTACAAGGTATTCCTGCCGGCCGCCACGCCCGCCATTACGGTGGGCGTCCGGATCAGCCTGACGCTTGCCGTGGTGCTGGCTGTGCTTGCCGAAATGGTGGGAAACCCCGAGGGCCTCGGTTATGGCGTCGTAAGCCAGCAACAGGCGTTGCGGCCCGACCTGATGTTCGTCTACGTGGTGGTTATCGGCCTGCTTGGCTTGGCGTTGAATGCGCTTCTGATCGGGGTCGTGTCGGTGTCTTTTCCCGCTGCCGCAACGGAGCTCAAGGGATATCGGCCGTGAAGCGAGGCGAGCTTGGCGCGTTCCTGCGCATGGCCGCGGCGGAAATTCCGCCGGCCCGGGGCCTTGTTCCGCTGCTCGCGCTCTTGACGTTGTGGCAGCTGCTGGCGCCCGGGCCGTCTGCCTACTTCCCGGCACCTTTCGAGTGGTGGAGGGCGGCCCTGCTGCTGTGGGACTCCGGTCAGCTGCTGCCTGCATTTGCGGCGACCGTCACGACCTTCCTCGAAGGGCTGGTCCTTGCGGTCGCGATCGGGGTCGCACTCGGCATCGCGATCGGGACGTCGAGGCCGGTTGAACGGGCGCTGGGGCCGCTTCTTGAATTCATGCGCGCCATTCCGCCGCCCGTGACGGTACCGATCGCGACATTGCTGCTTGGCTACGACGTAACGATGAAACTCCTAGTCGTCGCCTTGTCGGCGATCTGGCCAATCTTGCTAAATACCTCTTCGGCAGCTGCCCATGTCGAGCCGCTCTTGCGCGATGTCGCCCGGACCTTCCGCCTTTCCACAGCCCGGTGGATCCGCCAGATCGTCATTCCATCGGTGGTTCCGTCTATTCTGCTTGGAATACGCGTTGCGATCCCGCTGGCAATCGTCGTCACTTTGCTGGTCGAGATGCTGACGTCATTGCCCGGCATCGGGGCGCTGATGATCCAGTCCCAAAGAAACTTCCAGTCCGCCCAGGTCTATGCGCTCCTGGTCGTGGTTGGATTGTTCGGGTTCATCGTCAACGATCTGTTCGCTATCATCGAAGCGATCGTGCTGCGGCGATGGCCGGCCCGGGGCGGGTTTCGATCTGGTTGAGCGGCCGTGCTCCCAGGCTCGCGTGGGTGGCGCGGCGCTTGGCCGGTGGCTCCTCCTGCGGGTACAATGCTCGCCGGAACTCCAACCGCTCAAGATTTGCTCATCACCTTCCTGGCTGGCCACGTACGCGTCACCGCTTAAGGCAGCATTTACCGTCAGGCGACCTTCGGCGTCTCGCCGGCCAGGATCCGCAGATAGACCGACGCATCGATGTTGCCACCGGACAAAATCACAGCAACCCTCTTTCCGGTCATGCGATCGCGCTCTTGCATGAGCCCGGCAAGCGGCGCGGCGCCGGCGCCTTCCGCGATATTGTGCGTGTCTTGGAAATAGGCGCGCGCCGCTTCAGCAATATCGTCCTCGCTCAACTGCAAGACGCGAGCCGCGCCGCGCCTGATGATCGTCACGGCCTCTTGCCGCGGATCGCGTGTTGCCATCCCATCGGCAAAGGTTTGCGCCGAGTTGGTTGGTACCGCCTTCCCGGCCGCGAACGACAGAGCCATAGCTGGCGCGTTGCGGGCGACGACCCCGACGATTTCGGTCCCGAGGCCGAGAAGATCGCGGGCCGTGATGAGGCCACAGATGCCGGAGCCCATGCCGATCGAGACATAGACCGTGTCGAGGTCAGCGACGGTGCCAAATAGTTCGAGCGCGTACGTGGCGACGCCTTTGACCTGGTCTCGATTGAACGGCGAGATGAAATGCAGATCCTGCTCGCGCGCGACCCGATGGCATTCGGCTAGCGCCTCGTCGAAGTCCCTGCCGAATTCGACCACGGCCGCGCCAAATGCGTGCATGGCGGAATTCTGATCTGCCGAGTTGCCGTAAGGCACGTAGATCGTCGCCGGAATGCCCGCCCGCGAGGCCGAAAACGCGATGGACTGGCCATGATTGCCGCGCGTGGCCGAGATGACCCCGGTCACTTTTTCCCGCGATCGCCTCAGATTGTCCATGTAGACGATGCCGCCGCGCACCTTGAAGGCGCACGTCGGCGTGTGGTTCTCGTGCTTCACCCACACTTCGCACCCGGTCCGCTTGGCAAGAAGCCGCCAGGCATATTGCGGCGTCGGTGGCATCGTCCGATGCACCAGCTGAGCTGCGGCTTCCAATTCGGCCAGGGTGAAGAGCGGGTTGGGCGCGCCCATCAAAACCTCCGAGCAAGGCGGAACGGAAGTTAGCTCGGCCGCCTTCGCCGCGCTTTCACGTGCTTGACCTATAGTGTTGGTCCGGGCTTTGAGGCCGTTGCGGTCGCGAGCGCTTCGGGCTACGGCAACGCATCATGTCGGGACCGGAACCAAACACGGTGACCCTGCCGCATCGCTCGGCACTGCACAGTGAGGGCCTGGGCTTTGCGGTGACGGCGCTGCCGGCGTCGCCCTACGAAGTGAGCTACGTGCCTGCTCACCACGTGATCGGCTTTACGTTCGAGGGTCAGAGAGGCGTCGACGCCTTCGGCGGCGCCCGGCGGCGGCCTTTTGATGCCGAGCCTTGGCGGCTCGCCTTCACGCCGGCGGGCTGCGACGTCTTTTCGGCCTCGGACAGGGGCGGGGAGTATTTGGTGCTGAGCGTCGCGCCGGAGATATTCGCCCGACTTGCGCCAGGAATTCCGACCGGCCGGCTGCAACAATTTACCAATGTGGCCGATCCCCTATTCACCTCGTTGGCGACTGGCCTGCGGCGGGCCACGGTGCTTGGCGTGGCAACGCCACCTTTGGCGATGGAGACCCTTGTCGCGGCCGCGGTCGAACGGGTCTCAGCACTGCTCGGCGCCTGCACGCAGCGAGCCCAGCCTGGACGTCGCATGACTTCCCGACGCTTGAAGCGAATTCTCGATCATTTCGAGGCTCGACTCAGCGAAGGCATCCGCCTCGCGGACCTTGCCAGCGACTGCGGCCTCTCGGAATCTTATCTCGCCCGCACGTTCCGTGCGGCGACCGGCACGACGCTGCATGCGGCGCTGGTAGAGCGGCGGATCGCCCGAGCGCGCTCGCTGATGGAAGCTGACTCGCGCCGCGGCGTCCCGGCAAGTCTCGCGGAGGTTGCCGCCGCGACCGGCTTCGCAAGCCACGCCCACATGACGACCGCCTTCCGCCGCGTGCTTGGCGTCACTCCGAGCGAATGGATGCGAACGTTTGGCAGCCCTCCACCACTCGGACCAACGGGTCACAGCACCGCCAGCTGATTCTAGGTCGAACATGCGTTCAGGATATAACCGATTCGCGCCGGAATTGCAGGTCAAGCACGGGCTGTGCGGAAACGCTTTTGGTTCTTCAAACTGGTGGCGATTTGATTGCGTGACGGTGGGGAGGCTTGCCCTATTTGCACAAGCTCTTGAACGAAAATAACGAAATCCGGGTCACATCCGTCGATTGTGGACCTTTTGTGCGCTCGGCTTGCGGCCGGTTAGGCTTTTCCAAATCGCACTGCAACGAGAGACGAATCTAGGAAGCGCTGGGTCAGATTGACCGCGCTTCTTTTTGAGCAATGTTGGGTCAATACGTTTTGCGGCAGTTATTGCAGCGGCTTCGATTTCTGCGAGTCGCTTTAAGAGGGTCATTTTTCCAAAGAAGTCGATGCTCATCTGTTCTCTGTTGTCGTTTACTTCGCTCGAAATTCGGCCGGCGGCGGCTTGCGTGATAAAAGCATCTAACCAAGCAAGATGAGAACGGCGAAGGGGCGCGTTTGGATCCGTCAGGCGATTTGCAAACGTTTGTAGCGAGCAAAGAGCGGTTTGTAGGTCGTGGGCTGATTGTTTGATCTGAGATAAGAGTTCAATGACTTCTTCCGGCTTCAATTCATCTGTGTATTTTTCGTGTTCACGTTTTTCGAAGATATATAAACTGATCGCGACCGCTGCCCAAGGCCAATGTCGTCGGGCTGAGCTTTCGTCATGTTGAAACCGGAGGAGTAGCGGCTGAATCCTGCTTGGCGGGTACTCGTTGCAATATCGTTCTAGGTCGTTTCGATTCATCGGGATTCCGATGTCGGCTGGTCCGCCCTGTTCCTCACAGAGTTTTCTAAATTGGGATTTGATCGAAGACAGCGAGGGCGGAAACCGGCGTTTGGATGTTGAAGGATGATCCATTGTTATGACCTGCTCTCGTAGAGCTGGAAACCATTCCCGGCCTATCGCAGGAAATGTGCAGAATCGTTGGCTACAGTTCACACCCGCGATCTTGAAAAATCTTTGCTAGCAATCGCAGGGGTCCCTCAACGTCGTGAGGGAACTGCCAGCAAGGCAAAACCCGCTGGGCAAGATCAGCGGGACGGCTGCAATCCATTCAGGACCGCCAATCACCAAAGCGCCGGCTGCACGTTTGTGCACCTGTATCCCAGGGAACGGACCTTTGAGCCGTTTCCGGAGCTTGCCCAATGAGTCATTGTAGCTGGCATCAGTGGGAAAGGTGATCGAATACCACCACCTCGATATTGGGCTCATTTTGGACTCGGCGGCTGTGGAAAACTCAAAGTCATTGATTCCATTGGCGCGCCCGAAGAGATTCGAACCCCTGCCCCGCAAATTCGTAGCTAGGAGACCTCGTCGATTCGCTCACCCCCGCCGCGGCTTGAAGCCGCCGCGCATGCCGGGTCGCCCGAGTGTCGAGCGCGGCCCCGGCTTGGCCTGGGGGATTGCCTCGACGCCCGGGCCCATCTGGTCGAGCGACGGCTTGTGTGGGCCTTGCCGATGGGCGCGCTGCCGATGCGGACCTGCGCTGCCTGGGACGGGCAGGCCGGTTTTCGCCGTCGGATCGTCGGTCACGGCGAGTTCGGTCGCGCGCAGGCGCTTGATCTCGTCGCGCAGCCGCGCCGCTTCCTCGAAATTCAGGTCGGCGGCGGCCTCGCGCATGCGGGTTTCGAGGTCCGCGATGACGGCCTCGAAATTGTGCCCGATGGTCGCGACGGCGCCGCCGAACTCGCCGGCATCGCGCCCGCCGGTCGATATCAGCACGTGGTCGCGCTCATAGACGCTGTCGAGAATATCGGCGATGCGCGCCTTCACGCTTTCCGGCGTGATGGCGTTGGCGGCGTTATATTCCGTCTGCTTCTCGCGGCGGCGGGTGGTTTCCGCCATCGCGCGCTCCATCGAGCCCGTCACCGTGTCCGCATAGAGGATCACTTTGCCGTCGACGTTGCGGGCGGCGCGGCCGATGGTCTGGATCAGCGAGGTTTCGCTGCGCAGGAAGCCTTCCTTGTCGGCGTCGAGGATCGCGACCAGCGCACATTCCGGGATGTCGAGCCCTTCGCGCAACAGATTGATGCCGACCAGGGCGTCGAAGGCGCCGAGCCGCAGGTCGCGGATGATCTCGATGCGCTCGATGGTGTCGATGTCGGAATGCATGTAGCGCACCCGGATGCCTTGCTCATGCAGGTATTCGGTGAGGTCCTCTGCCATGCGCTTGGTGAGCACGGTGACAAGGGCGCGGTAGCCGCGCTGGGCGAGCGCCTGCAGTTCGCCGACGAGATCGTCGACCTGGGTGCGGGCCGGCCGCACGTCGACCGGCGGGTCGATCAGGCCGGTGGGCCGGATCACCTGCTCGACGAAGACGCCGCCCGACTGGTCGAGCTCCCAACCGGAAGGGGTCGCCGACACCGCGACGGTCTGGGGCCGCATGGCGTCCCACTCCTCAAAACGGAGCGGCCTGTTGTCCATGCAGGAGGGCAGGCGGAACCCGTATTCGGCGAGCGTCGCCTTGCGGCGGAAGTCGCCGCGATACATGCCGCCGAGCTGCGGGATCGTGACATGACTTTCATCCGCGAAGACCAGCGCATTGTCGGGCACGTATTCGAACAGCGTCGGCGGCGGCTCGCCGGGCCGGCGGCCCGTGAGATAGCGTGAATAATTCTCGATGCCGGCGCAGCTTCCGGTCGCCTCCATCATTTCAAGGTCATAAAGCGTGCGCTGTTCCAATCGCTGGGCTTCCAGCAATCGGCCTGCGCCGTTGAGCTGATCAAGGCGCCAGCGCAGCTCCTGCTTGATGCCGGCGATCGCCTGCAGGAGCGTCGGGCGCGGCGTCACGTAGTGCGAGTTGGCGTAGACCTTGACAAATTTCAGTTCGTCGGTCTTTTGCCCCGTCAGCGGATCGAACTCCTCGATCGATTCGACCTCGTCGCCGAACAGGTTGACCCGCCACGCGCGATCCTCGTAGTGCGCCGGGAAGATATCCACCGTATCGCCGCGCACCCGAAACGTACCGCGCGAAAAATCCGCGAGCGTGCGCTTGTATTGCAGCGCCACCAGGTCGGCGATCAATCGGCGTTGGTCGATGCGCTCGCCCTGCCGGATCGCGAACGTCATCGCCGTATAGGTTTCCACCGAGCCGATGCCGTAGATGCACGACACCGACGCGACGATGATCACGTCGTCGCGTTCAAGCAACGCCCGCGTCGCCGAATGGCGCATGCGGTCGATCTGCTCGTTGATCGAGGACTCCTTCTCGATATAGGTGTCGGTGCGCGGCACATAGGCTTCGGGCTGGTAGTAATCGTAATAGGAAACGAAATACTCGACCGCGTTGTCCGGGAAGAAGTTCCTGAACTCGCCATAGAGCTGGGCCGCGAGCGTCTTGTTGGGGGCGAGGATGAGGGCGGGCCGCTGGGTCGCCTCGATCACCTGGGCCATGGTGAAGGTCTTGCCGGACCCGGTGACGCCGAGCAGCACCTGTGTGCGGTCGCTACGCTTGACGCCCTCCACCAGTTCGGCGATCGCCTGGGGCTGGTCACCCTTCGGAGCGAAATCCGATTTGATGACGAAGCGCTGGCCGCCCTCGGATTTCTCCGGTCGCGGCGGACGATGCGGCACCCAGGGCTGGTCGCGAAACTCGGGGCGGCCCTCGCGCAGCAGCGCTTCCAGCGCCTGGGCGGTGACCGCCACAGCCGATGCGTCGCCCTCGCCGGGCAGGGGGATGACGCGGGGAAGCCTGAGTGCATCCTGGAGGGCCGACTTCTCGCTGGGCGCGCCGGTCGTGCCGGGCCGCGAGGAATCTTCGTCCTCCTCATCGACGAGCCCGAGCGCCCTGGCGAGATCGGGGTCAATCTCGCCGGGTCCGACCGGCGTCTTGCGGCCCTGGAGGGGCGATTTCCCCACATAGCCGGCCTGGGGCCGTTCGCTGAGCCCGTCAGGCGTCGAGGCGCGCGCGCGATGGGCGGCGGCAAAATCGGCGCGGCGGTCGCGCGAATTATCGGGCGGCGGCTGCAAGCCGGACGGCGGCGCGCTGAGACCGGTCTGCGATCCGACGCCGGCCTCGCCGCGATTGATGGCCGGATTGAGGAGATCCGCCAGTGCGGGTGCAATCGGGGGCAACACCTCACGCGCGGCCTTGGCGCGGGTCGGGCGTGCAGGGTCCTTGGTCTTCTTGGGCGGCTTGTTGCGCTGGTCGGGAGGATTCGCCATCCGGGCAATATGGGCTGTGAAAGGCGTCAGGGAAAGGGCGGCCTAAGGCGCGGTCTCGGCGTCCCTCCAACATGGCCTGCTGTAGGGGCGACCCTTGTGGTCACCGGGCGGGAGGCCGCCAGCGTCGGCGATCGAGATTCGAGACAACGCGGCTTATTACGCCACGCCAGCTCATATAAGCCGGACTGCAAATTCCAGTTGACCCTCTCTAAACTTCGAGATTAATGATCGGCAAGCGCCCCCTCGCATACCGCGTTGTCGTAACTGCGACGCTTGACCGAATGGTACTGGATATGATGCGCGCCCAATACATGATCTGACCGGGCGAGAAGGAGGGGGCGCCCCCAATTTTTATGGCCAACCTGCCTGACGAGCTGCAATCTGCCAAGGCTTTATATGCATTTCTCGGCGTAAAGACAGAAGAGGGTAAGTTCCTAGCGCAGCACGCGGCCTACAGATGCACTCAAGCGTCGATTCCGAAGCGACGGGGTGGCACAAGGACACTGCTGGTGCCGGAGCGCCGGCTCAAGTTCTTGCAGCGCAAGACCCTCGTGCTGCTGGAGAAACTTTATTCACCGCGTGCCCCGGCCCACGGCTTCATCAAAAAGCGAGGGGCGCTTACGAACGCGAATGCACATCAGACTCGACGGTATCTTCTGAACCTCGACCTGCGTGACTATTTCGGCGCGATCACCCGCCGCCGAGTGCTCGGCATGCTGAAGGCGTTGGGCCTCGAGGAAGAGGTGGCGATAGCTGTCTGCTCGCTCTGCGTCACCAGAAACCAGCTTCCGCAGGGCGCGCCAACATCGCCCATTCTGTCCAACATGGTCGCCTACCGCCTCGACCGTGATCTCATCAACTTCGCCAGGCAGCATTGGTTGCGCTACACGCGGTATGCAGACGACATCTCACTGTCAAGTTATGTAAATCCGACAGCCCTCTTCGAAGGAGGAGTGCCACTTCCGGGCAGAGTCCCGGTCGAACAGCTTTCGGCTTCCCTTCGATCAGTTATTCTCTCGAATGGTTTCGAGATCAATCCCGAAAAGGTTTGGTTCTCTGGACCGAAGTCTCAAAAGGAAGTCACGGGGCTTGTCGTCAACAAATTCACGAATGTAAAGCGAAGCTTTGTGCGCAACCTCCGGGCCGCGCTACATAAAATCGAGACAATGGGGGTCGCCCCAGCGGAACAGGACTATCAGAAGCGGTATAAAACCGCTGCGCCTTTGGAACAGGTCCTTCGAGGGCGATTGGAATGGATAGCGCAGGTCCGGGGGCGGAGCTTCAGCGCCTACAGAACCCTCGCCAAACGGTTCAACCAGCAATTTCCCGCCGCTACTCTTCGCATTCTCCCCACGGACGACGAGATCGCGGAGCGCTCAGTTTGGGTGCTCGATTTTTTCGTCGGCGAGGCCTGCCATCAGGGAACGGCCTTTTTTCTCGATGGCGTGGGATTGGTGACTGCAGACCATGTCCTAGCAGAGTTGCCGACCGGCGAGCATGCCGAGCTCCACAGACCGAGCGCGCCCAGTAAGAAGTTCAAGGCCACCCCTTCCAGCCGCCGATGCTCGCACCGCGACTTGTTGATACTGGACCACAACGTACCAATCGGGGACCACCTAAGTCTGCCAGTGGCGACCTCTCCTGAACTTACAAACGACGACATAATCGCACTGGGGTTTCCAAACTACGGTCCCGGCGATGAGCTGAGCAAACGTCGGGGCTATATCATTGGACGGGCGACCAAGCACGCAGTGAAATTGATCGAAGTGTCCGCGATTCTTCCCGGCGGTATCAGCGGCGGCCCGATCGTGAACGATCGTTACCAGGTTATCGGCATAGCGCACCGTGGCGGCAATCAGGAACACAAGCAATTCGCCGTAGATGTATCCGAGCTTCAAAAGCTCGCCGAGGAGTGAGGTTATCGCGCCGTTTCTTAATTCCCTTTTCTGAGGTAACCGCATGGCAGCAGACATCGAAACAATCAGGTGCAACTTCATCGGCGACTTCAAGGTCGGCGACAACGTCGTTGCGAATGCCGAAGCGCTGTGTCGTCTGAGCGCCACGAACGAGAACAAGACGTTTAACAAGCTCATGGTCGTTCAGGCAGGTTCGATCGTTGAAGCTGCGCTCGATCAGATCATTTATCGTGCAAAAAATTACACGAAGGAAGGCGTTCCCAACATTCCGGCCGACGATCTGAAGAAGATTCGTGAAACCAAGATCGAACGCTTCAACAACATTATTCAGGCAATGAAGACTCGCAAGCTTCTCGACGGCCTTGGCGGAACCATCTACGACGACTTGCATCGTCTCCGCGAGCTTCGCAACCGCGTGCATATCCAGTTTGATGACGAGCCGGAAGAACTGAGCCGCGACGATTATCATGCCTTCAGCGACAAGGAGGTGGTCTGGTCCCTTTCTTTGTGTATTCGAGTCTTGAAGCATTTAGGCCAGCGTTTCCCGCGGCCCGAAGCGCTCGGTGTGTTCGCGCACGAGGTCTCGATCCCCAAGGTCTCATCGCGGACCGGAACGTCATCGTGCACCGGCCTCCTCGTCGGCTTCTCGTCGCCGGAGAAGCGATGGCTGGAGGAGTGCTATCCCGGCTCGCGACGCTGATGTGCAGCGCGCATCGCGGGCGCCGGGGGCGCGCTCACGATTTCGCTCCTGCTCCCGCCGTCGCCGCTCGCGGGAGCCGTCAACCGGCGTCGGCGCAGGGGCTTGCGGATCAGTGTTGAGTGGCTCACCGGCCATCATCAGCTCTCTCCCTTAGCGCGCCGTCGGCAGTCCTCTCACTATCGGGTCGCTGTCGGCGTTCTCAGCGTGCCACGCGCGCCAGAGGTCGCCGGGCACGCGCTGCCGCGCGGCGGAATCTCAGGAAGGACGCCGCTCGCGCAGCGCGGCGACAGGCGAGTCGGCGACCTGTTGACGACCGTGACCTCGGCGGTCTGCGGCTCCGTCTCGCGGCGCGCCCGCAGCTGGTCCGGCGTCAGCTCGGGCACACCTGAGAAACCGCACCGGAGGGCCAGTTCCACGGCGTGGCGCGCGGGTCGGCTGCAAGCCGGATGGCGGCGCGCTGAGGCCGGTCTGCGATCCGACGCCGGCCTCGCCGCGATTGATGGCCGGATTCAGGAGATCCGCCAGTGCGGGTGCAATCGGGGGTAACGCCTCCCGCGCGGCCTTGGCGCGGGTCGGGCGCGCAGGGTCCTTGGTCTTCTTGGGCGGCTTGCTGCGCCGGTCGGGAGGATTCGCCATCCGGGCAATATGGGCTGTGAAAGGCGTCAGGGAAAGAGTGGCTTAAGGCGCGGTCTCGGCGTCCCTCCAACATGGCCTGCTGTAGGGGCGACCCTTGTGGTCACCGATTTTGCGCACCGGCGCTCTTAAATGCGCCCGTTACATCCGCCGAAAACAGGGCAACCACAAGGGTCGCCCCAAGGGCGCCCCTACATCATTGCGGGTTCGGGTCAAAATCCCTTCACCACCTCGCGAACGTGCTCCACCTCCGGCGGCGAAGCGAAACAGTGGCCCACGAGCTTACGCCATTCGGCGAAATCCGGCGAGCCGCGGAAATCAACGGTGTGGTTCTCTACTGTCTCCCATTGTACAAACAGCCGGTAGCGCGCCGGCTTCTCGATCGAACGCTGCAACGCCAGACCGGTACAGCCCTTGGCACGCCGGAACACCGGCGCGGCCTTTGCCACACCGGACTCGAACTCCGCCTCCATGCCGGGTTTCACATCGATCTGAGCGATCTCCAGAATCATAGGCTTTCCTTATTCAGGTTTGATATTCGCAAACTTGATCACCTTGCCCCACTTCTCGGTTTCTTCGGCCATGAGCTTGCCGAAGTCGGCGGGCGAGCCCGGAAGCACCGTGCCGCCGAGCTCGGCAAGCTGCGCCTTCATCTTGGCATCGGCGAGGCCCGCGTTGACCTCCTTGTTAAGTCTCTCGATGATTTCAGCGGGCGTCGTCCTGGGCGCGCCGAGGCCGAAGATCGAACTGGCTTCGTAGCCTGGGACAAATTCACCCATGGCCGGGACGTTCGGCAGCCCTTCCCAGCGCGTTGCCGTCGTCACGGCTAACGGACGCAACTTGCCGGCCCTGATCTGCTCAATCGTCAGCGCGGTGGTGCCGAACAGGATTTGGACCTGCCCTCCAAGCAAGTCGGTCATCACGAGTCCGCCGCCACGATACGGCACGTGAACCATGTCGATTGCGGCTGCCATCTTGAATAGCTCTCCGGCGACGTGGAGACCGGTCCCGGTGCCGGGGGATGCGATGTTGATTCTGCCGGGGTTGGCCTTGGCGTAGGCGATGAGTTCGGGAACCGAATGGGCCGGAACTGATGGATGTGCCACCAGGATGTAAGGAAGGCGGAGAATGCCGGCAATCGGCGCGATGTCACGGAGAAAAACAAAATTGAGCTTGTCGTAGAGCGTCGCGTTGATCGCCGCCGTCGTGTCGACCAGGAGGAGCGTATAGCCGTCTGGCGGCGCGCGGACGACGGCTTCCGTGCCGATATTGTTGCTGCCACCCGGGCGGTTTTCCACGACGAACTGGCCCAGCCGCTCCGACAGCCACGACGCCACCAAGCGCGCAACGATGTCGTTTGCGCCGCCTGGCGCAGCAGCGACGATGATGCGCACCGGCCGCGTCGGATAGGCTTGTGCCCAAGCCAGGCGCGAGGCTGCCGGCAGTGCGGCAGCGCCCGCCGCCAGATGCAGAAATTGCCTGCGGGAAAGTTTCATTCCTCCGGCTCGGTCGTAAACATGAGGGGATAGCCCTTGCTGCGGCCGGCTTCCGTCGCGCGCGTCGCTTTGGTCTCGGCGACGTCTTTTGTGTAGACCGCAACAACGCAGGCGCCACGCCGATGGGCCGTCATCATCACCCGATAGGCTTGGTCGCCGCTCATGCGGAATTCAGCCTTGAGCACCGTGACGACGAACTCCCGGGGCGTGTAGTCGTCGTTCACAAGGATGACCTTGTGAAGGCCCGGCCGTTGCGTCTTCGGCAAGACTTTGATGCGTGGCTTGGTGACGATCTCAGTCATCGGATTGTCCGGTGCGGCTGACGACTTCCTGCAAGGCCCAGAATACGACCCGAAAATCAGCCGAGCGATGTTGTGACCACGGCACCTTAAAGCACGCAGGGGAAGGGCACAATGTATGCATAGGATCAAAAGGCGCGGCCATTAACCAGTTGCGGCAAAGCAGGAAGGCACGGGGGCCGGAATGCGCAATTTGATGTAGCCTTGCAGAAGATCAGCGAAGGGGCGGGCCTTTCCGAATCGAGGCAGTGTCATGCAGCCGACCGTCGTTCAAGCCTTTCTCGCAGCAATGTGGGCGCTATTGATCGCCGCGAACGCCTTTGCCCGTGACAGCGGCCAGTGGGAGGGGCAGGATCCTCGGATCAAGGAGTGGTTCGAACATCTCAAGCAGCCTGACCATCCGCGGGTATCATGCTGCGGTGATGCCGACGCCTATGAGGCCGATAACTTCGAGGTCGAGGGCGACCACTACGTCGCCATCATCACCGGACATCGCGCCGTCACCGCAATTCCCCTCGGGAGCCGCATCCCGGTTCCGAGACAAAAAATGAAATATGACGCCGGCAACCCGACCGGACACGGCATTATTTTCATCGACGCGCAACGACGGGTGCTCTGCTACGTCACGCCGGCCGCAGGCTAGAGGCGATTTCGGTCAGGTTTGAGCACCCGCCCTCTCTCTGCGTCGTGGCCGCGCTTGTCCCCTGCCACCTCGATTGTTTTGCTCTGTGCCTTCAAATGCGAGGTCGCCGCGACGAGCCCGGAGACGACGCGGTAAGGGCACTCGAACCTTGCCGTACGCCGTGTTTGTCAAAGAGCGCCTTGTGCTGCGCCACAAAGTCACGAATGGTCGTCACCGGCCTTCCGATGATGGCTTCGACATCGTGCGTGAGGCGATCACAACGGTTAGCGGCGTGGAGGCGGGCCATGGTCAAGAAGTGTTCAAAGAGATGCTCGGATAGACTGCGCTTGCCCAGTTCTTGGTCACGCCGCTGATCGAACGGCATATCGACGTACCCGATGGGTCGACCGAGTGCGTCGGCGTACTCCGCCGCGACGTCAGGCGGCGCTGGCGTATGGCGCTGGCCCGCGGCATAGGATGGGAGATCGGCAATCCAAATCGAATTGTGGGGACACCGATGCGCTTGCCAATCCTCACCACCGCGCTGTTCATCGCTGCGACGTCGTTGAGTGAAACAGCCGCCTCTGCCCAATCGGCAGGCTCGTACCCATGGTGCGCGATATATTACAGAATGGATGCCGGCGGAACGCCGTCATGCTACTTCGACACGCGGCCGCAGTGCATGGAAACAATCTCAGGCCTCGGCGGCCTCTGCGTCGAGAACCAGTATTATCACGGGGTAACCGTGCCGGCGCCACGCCGCGCACACGTCGCAAGGGGGCATAAGCACACGAGCACTCATCCGTAGCGCCACCGCCACAACGTCATTCCTGAAAGGCGCGAGGGGCGCCTTCAGTTCGAAGAAGCCCTTGGCGTTTGCGGCGCCGGCATGCCGCTGACTTTACGGGGCGGCGCCGCGGCTAGCTGCGGGTTTTGCCGCGAAACCTGGTCCAGCAAGTCACGGGCCATGGCGAGATGCACAAAGACCTTCGGCAAAGCGCCCGACGCGAAGTCTCGTATCTGCGCATCTGCGCCCGATCCTATTTCGTATTCGAGCAGTTGCGCCATGCGCTGATGATTCTGCACTTGCGTCCGCAAGTATTCGATATCGAATTCGGGACCAGCCAAGCTGCCCAGCGCATCACGGACGTGGCGGTGTTCGGCATCAAGCTGGTCTGGCGCGGGAACTCCATCTTCTTCCGCGAGCTTGCCGAGGGCATCGTTCGCCTGAGAGTGGTCGCGAATCAGCAGTCGCGCAAACTGCCGCACCGGCTCGCTGCGGGTCTTCTGTTCGGCAAGCCGCGCCAGCTCGATCTCGGCAGCGCCGCCGCGCGTGGCCCGGATGACAAACACCTGGTCGGGCAGATTTGCCTGGTGCGGCGCTGACGCGCCAGGGGCTTGCTCTTTCGTCCCAGGCGCGGCAGAGCCGCGGTTGCCGATCGCTGGCGGCGCGCTACGTGGCTTCTGCATCGATTGGGCAATCGCCGGGGTCAAGGCCAGCAGCATCAAAGCTGGCGACACGAACGGAAGGCGCATGGTGGGCTCCTTTGGGTGTTCCGTGGCTTGCTACCGTCGGACCGTGGGCGTCTCGCCACCCCCACCCTACCCTCCCCCGCTTGCGGGGGAGGGTAGGGTGGGGGCTGCGGGCGAGACGCCCACGGTCCGAGGGGGCTCTCACAGCGCAAGCATGTAAGCGACGAGATCGTCCTTTTCCTGCTGATTCAGCTTGAGGCCGAGGACCAGGTTGAAGAACTCGACGGTGTCGGCGAGCGTCAACAAACGCCCGTCGTGCAGATAGGGCGGCGAATCCTTGATGCCCCGCAGGGTGAACGTCTTGATTGGCCCGTCGGGCAACATGACCAACCCATTCGCGGTTCCCCCGATCTGGTAGAAGCGCTCGAGCTTCAGGTCATGCATCATGTTGTCCATGAAAGAGGTCTGTGGAACGTGACACTCCGCACAGCGCCCTTTGCCGAGAAACAGTCTTTCACCCGCGAGTTCGCGTTCTGACGCTTTTGTCGGATCAAGGCGTCCGAGCGGATCGAGTTTCGGCGCCGGGGGAAAATCGATGATGTTCTGCATCTGCCCCATCATCGCCACCTGATCGGTCCGATCGGGCAGATTGGCTCCCTTGCGCTGGGCGCTCGTGTGATCGCCGTTGAAATAGGCGGTACGCTGCTCGAACTGGGTGAAATCCTCGACCGAGCGCAAGGATCGTTTGGATCCGTGAATGCGCTGGTTGAACATTCCCCTCAGGCTCACGGTATCGATGCGAAACCGAGCGGCCTGCGGCCGGATGTCCGGCGTCTGATGAAATGCTGCATTGGTGTGAAAATTGGAGTGGCAGTCGAGGCACGTCACGCCAAGGCTCTGGTCTGCCGACTTGCGGTCCTCGGTCTGATTGAATTCCTCCTGGGGGAACGGCGTCAGCAACAGGCGCATGCCTTCGATCTGCACCGGCGTCAGGATGCCCACCATCAATGCATAGTAGTTCTTGATGGTGAGCAAATTTCCTTGCGATACGTCGCCCAGTTCAGGATGCGTGGTGAGATAAACGGGCGGCGGGAACTCCGGGGTCAGGTGGTCGGGAAAATCGAAGTCAACATCGAAGCGCCGCAGACTTCGCGCTTCGCGATCCTTGATCGTATCGATCTCGTTATTGGGAAAGACCTGCCCACCCGTGGCCTGCTTGACGTGAGGGAGCGGCCTAAATCCCGCCGGCAGCAGGTCGCCTTCGGCGACGGCGTCGGGAGTCATCTGTGCCAGCATATCCCAGGTCACGCCGTCGGGAAGCTTGACGCGCACCCCGCCCTGAACGGCCTTTCGTTTGCCCGACATGAAGATGTCGGGCATCGGCCGGTCGGCGATGTCGTAGCGGGCTTGCAGCAGTTCCGCCTGGCGTCGCATGACCGCCGGCTTCTGCGCTTCATCGGCAGCGCGCACGACGGAGAACGGCTGCGTCGGCAGCGGCCGGTAGCTGGCGTCAGGCGGCAGAGAGTCCGAAAAGGCAGTCCACGACAGGGCGAGAAGACTTACAGCGCAAGCCGTTCCTAGGTAGAAGCGAGGCATTCGTCTCTCCGGCCGAGACCGGCGGGAACCGGATGAATATCGACGGGCCTCGGCGCACAAACAACAGTCGTGCATCATTTTCAGTTCCGTATCGAATGCTGGCGCCAGGAGAACCGCTACCCTCGACCGCCGACTTCGTCGATGTGCCGGAGCAAATCCGCCGGATCCTCGTAGACACGATAAGCGCCGCTGCGCTCCAATTCGTCACGGCCGTATCCTCCGGAAAGGAGGCCGACACCGAGCGCGCCCGCGCGGCGGGCAGCCAGCATGTCCCAGATGCTGTCGCCGACCACACATGCGGTCGCAATGTCCACTTTCAGCGCCTCGGCTGCAGCGAGAAAAAGATCGGGGTCGGGTTTGGCGTATTTGACCATATCGCGAGTGATGACCGGGATGCGCGCAAGATCGACCTCGAGGCTCTCCAAAACACGCCCCGCGGTTTCCATGCGGCCGCTGGTGGCGATTGCCCACGGGATCCCAGCCCGCGTGAGATAGCTGATGAGTTCGCGCGCACCCGGCAGCGGCCGCACCCGGCGGAACCGCTCGTTGAAGGCTTCGGTATGAAGGCGACGCAGACGCTCGATCCGCGCCTCCTCGATATCAAGCCCCGTTTCGCGCAGCAGCATGTTCGTGAACAAGCCGCCGCTCATCCCGATCTTTCGATGAATGCGCCAGACTGAGAGTTCGATGCCCTCCTGATCGAGGGCCTCGCGCCACGCCAGCACGTGTTGATAGACGCTGTCGACGAGCGTTCCATCCAAGTCAAACAGAAACGATGTCTGGTGCCGGGCCGCCATGACTTTCTCCTATTCAGCCGACATGGAGCTGCTCGCGAGGTCGTCGCGCCATCCGCTGCCTCTGTTGACCTCACGGAGGGCTGCAAGTTCCGCGACCGGTCTAAGAAATTGAGGCATCGGCAATGTGACGGCGCCCCCGGGGTGCAGAGGACGCCGCTGGTGGGCACGGCAAGATTGCGGTGCTATTCTGGTCGCAGTCGAAACGGGGCCGCCGCTTCGGTAGCCCGGATGGAGCGTAGCGTAATCCGGGATAGGCCGTCCCGGATTACGCTACGCTCCATCCGGGCTACATCTCGCCAAGCGCCCCTACCGGGAGGAGACTTCCATGAAGGAGCTGATCAGGCAGTACCTCGACGAAGGCATGTCGCGCCGGCAACTCATGACCGGGCTGAGTGCGCTCGGCATGAGCACGGCCGCGGCCACCGCGATGGCGCAGTCGCTCAGCCCCGTATCGGCTGCGCCGCCAAATGGGGTGCGAAATGCGACGCGAGACGTGCAGGGCACCGGCGGGGCGCTGTTCGTGGCGCAGCTCAAAGCCGCGGGCGTGAAATACGTATTCTTCAACCCGTCGACCGGCGACTATCCGATTTTCGACGCGCTGGTCGATGAGCCGAGCATCCAGGCCATCAAGGGTATCCACGAAGGCGCCGTGGTCGCCATGGCGGACGGCTATGCGCGCGCCACCGGCAAGCCGGGCGTGGTGATCGTCGCCAATGTGGGTCTGCCCAACGCCATGACCCAGATGATCAACAGCTGGAAGGACCAAATTCCGCTGCTGGTCGCGGTCGCCTCGGCCGACCAGGAAACCATGGGGCGGGATCAACTGCAGGAAGTCGAATTCCACGAGACCATGACCCATCCGATCACCAAGTGGACCTGGATGGCGAAGACCACCGCCGGCATTCCGGAGACGCTGCGGCGCGGCTTCAAGTTCGCATCGACGCCGCCGTGCGGGCCGGTGTTCCTCGCGCTTCCGAACAACACCCTGCGCGACGAGGCCAAGGCGGCGATCTGGGACCAGGCCAAGTTCGACGTGCCGATGCGCATTCGCCCCGACAAGGATGATGTCGAGAAGGCCGCTCGCCTCCTGATCGAAGCCAAAAATCCGCTGATGAGCGTGGGCGACGAGATCACCTGGTGCCACGGCGAGAAGGAAGCCGTGGAGCTTGCCGAATTGCTCGGCCTGCCGGTCGCCACCCAGGGGGGCGCGTCCGCGCTCGGTTTCTGGTCGAAGCCGTTCCCGACCCGGCATCCGCTCTACATCGGAGGGCAGTTGCGCGACATGCGCTTCCCCGGCAAGCTCGACGTGCTCATCAATCTCGGCAATCGCTTCGGCGACCGCGCCGCGCCCGGCACGACTCTCATCTCGATCCGTCACGATCCGACCAGCCTTGCGCGCGCGACGCCGGTCGATCTTGCCATGGTGGCGGACATTCGCCTCGCTACCGTCGACCTCATCGCGGCGATCAAGAGCCTCGCGACGCCGGCGCGGCTCAAGGAGATCGCCGCGGAGCGCACCGCGAGGACGCGGGCCTATTCGAGTGAGATGGCGGAATTCCGCATGAAGATCGCCCGCGAAAACGCCGACCGCTCGCCGATCACGCTCTCGCGCATCGGGCTTGAGCTCGAAGGCGCGCTCGCGCCCGACACCTGCTACGTGTGCGATGTCGATTCCGGCAAGGCCATGGACCCGCTGATGTCGTTCGGCGGCGCCGACAAGACGTACTTCTCCACCGGCCCCAACATTCTCGGCTGGGGCATGGCGGCAGCCTTCGGCGTCAAGGTGGCGCGGCCCGACCAGCCGGTGGTTTCCGTGGTCGGCGACGGCAGCTTCTGCTTCTCGGGTCCGCAGCCGCTGTGGAGTCAGGCGCGCTACCGGGCGCCGGTGATGAACATCGTGCTCAACAACAGAAGCTACAACAACGAGCGCAACCGCATCTGGGCTTTCGGCGGCCGCCAGTTCAAGACCGGGCGCGACATGACCTGCTACATCGGCAGCCCGGACGTGGACTACGTCAAGGCCGCCGGCGCCTTCGGGGTGGAGGGTGAAGCCGTCACCGAGCCGACCGAAGTCAGGGGTGCGATCCTGCGCGCCCAACGCGTCATCGCCGACGGCCGGCCCTATCTCCTAGATATCCACACCCAGCGCGACGGCATCGGGGCAGCCAGCACCTGGCATCCGGCCTACTCGGTCGCGGAGCTGCGGACCAGGAGGGTGTGATGAGACAGCTTGTCCCGGCGCTCTGCACCGCAGCGCTCGCAATCACGATCGCCGTGCCGGCCCGCGCCCAGGGCGCGCTGCCGCCGGGCGAAGGCCGCGACCTGATGACGACGGCGTGCTCGCAATGCCACCCGCTCAACGTGATCAGGTCGATGCGCGAAGGCGCGGAAGGCTGGAAGCGCCACGTCTACAACATGGTGACGCGCGGCGCGCAACTGAACGCCCGCGAGGCCGATATGGTCGTGGCCTATCTCGCGGCCAATTTCGGCCCCACGACGCCTGTCGCATCCGCCGTGCAGGTGGCGCTGCCGGGCGGAGCCGGAAAGGACCTGGTCGAAGCGCGCTGCGCGGCCTGCCACGATCTCGAACGGGTGGCGTCAGTCAAGCGGCAGAAATCCGAATGGCCCACCCTGGTCGCCAACATGATCGGCCGCGGCGCCGTGGCGACGCCGGATGAAGCGCAGGTGATCAGCGCCTATCTGGCGTCTCATTTTGGAGGTGAGTGAGTTTTCGGGGAGCTTTAACTTTGGTCGAAACGACTTGTGCATGGCGCAGTATCGATGGACAGCATTGTCTTGCGCTGGATCACCTGCAGTCGCGGCAAGTGTGATGCAGCTCACATTAGGAGGCCTTTTACTCGAATAAGATAAGCACTATGCGCAATCTGCAAATTCGTTGCGCGCTGACGCCAGGAGAGTCACCGAAAAAGACGCCACTCTCGCTGCACAATTGGCAACATGGGAGAACGCCTATGCAAAAAGTAAATCGCAGGTCGGCGGTAGCACTGGGACTGGCAGCCGCCTCGGCGGCCGTGGTGAAGCCTGCTGCGGCCCAAACCACAAGCTACAAAGATGCAACGCCGTGGCCGGGTGTCGTGGTGCGTACTTATGATGGTGAGACACCATCGCTCATCCCTGGCTTTAAAACCGTGGCGATGCGCGACGTTATTCTTCAACCGGGATCGAAGACCATGGGACCCCCGATGATGAATGCCATGGTTTGCCATATAACCGAAGGTGAGCTTCGCGTGGAGCAGGAGGGCAAGACCTTTACAGCCAAAAAGAATTTCGTCTGGACTTGTAACAAAGACACAAAAGAACAAGTATTCAATGAGGGTGGCGTGGCCGCAATTATGCGGATCACCGACCTAAAAGCCTGAGGCACGCGGAGGCCGCTTCAATTAGCCTCTGCGCACAATTCATCCGATATGGTTTTCCGGACGCGATCGGCATGCCTTGGACCGATGCTTATCTCCGCTTCGTAACGCCTTTGGCAGGAAAACCGGGACAAGAGTCAAAATCTGGGGCCAAAGGAGTGGAGCAATCTCACTGACCATAGCTTAGCCAGAGGAGACAGGCGATGACCACTCGATCGAGACGAACCTCATTCGCCGCCGGCCTGATCACCGCGGCGCTTACCACCGGTGCGGTCGCCCAGGAAGACCAAAAGCTCGGCAAGGTGAGTTTCCCGACCTCCTGCGATCCTAGTGTGCAGGCCGAGTTCGACCGCGGCGTCGCCATGCTGCATTCGTACTGGTTCCTGTACGCCCGCCGGACGTTCGAAGGAATTCTGCAGAAGGATCCCGGCTGCGCGATGGCACATTGGGGCGTGGCGATGGACTATCTGAGCAACACCCTGGTCGGCCCGCCCCCACGAGCCGATGCGGAGGCTGCTTGGGCGGCGCTCGAAAAGGCTCGCGCGCTCGGAGCCAAAACTCAACGCGAGCGCGGCTGGATCGAGGCGCTGAGCGCCTATTTCCGCGACCACGACAAGGTGGCCGTGGATGCCCGCCTGATGGCTTACAACGCCGCGATGGAGCAGATGGCGCAACGCTATCCCGACGACTACGAGGTGCAGGCGTACTATGCGCTCACGCTGCAAGCATCGGCGCAGAAAAGCGACCTCACCTATGCCAATCAGCTCAAATCCGCGGCGATTCTGGAGAAGCTTTTTGACCAGAACCCGCAACATCCGGGCGTGACGCATTACCTCATTCACACCTTCGACTTCGCGCCGCTTGCCGAAAAGGGAGTTGCGCCGGCGCGGCGCTATGCTGGCATCGCGCCGGCGGTGCCGCACGCGCGGCATATGCCGTCGCACATCTACTCCATGGTCGGACTTTGGGAAGAATCGATCGCCGCGAACGCGTCGGCGCTTGAGATCCAGCCCGACTACTACCACGCGTCAGACTTTACAGTCTACGCACACCTGCAGCTCGCGCAGGATGCCAAAGCTGTTGCGATGACCCAGAAGTCGCTCGCCACCGCGGACCGCGGCGACCGTCCGATCAGCTTCGTCAACTTCACCGCCAAAGTCGCGATGCCGGCGCGCTATGTCCTGGAGCGGGCGGACTGGGCCGGCGCCGCCGCGCTCCCGATCACTCCTACCCAATATCCCATGGCGGATTCGCTGAACCGCTTCACGCGTGGTCTCGGCATGGCGCGCACCGGCAATCTCGCCGGCGCCAGAGAAGAAATCGAAGCGATGAAGGCTCTGCGGACGACGCTGCAACGCGCCGATCAGTCCTATTGGGCCGACCGCACCGAAGAACAAATGCTCGCCGTCTCCGCATGGATCTTGCTCAAGGAAGGTGCGCGCGACCAGGCCGTGCGGTTCATGCGGGCAGCCGCCGACAGCGAGGACGCCAGTCTCAAGCACGTCGCGATGGAGAATCGCCTCTATCCGTTCCGCGAACTGCTGGCGGACTTCCTGCTTGAGATGGGGCAGCCGGCAGCCGCCCTGACCGAGTATGAGACCGCGCTCAGGCAGACGCCCAACCGCTTCCGCGCGTACTGGGGAGCCGCTCGCGCTGCCGATGGCACAGGCGACCGCGAGAAGGCATCCGAATACTTCCGCAAACTGGTGGACTTGGCCAAGAATGCCGATACCGAGCGGCAGGAAATCCATGAAGCGAGGGCATTCCTGGCGCGGAAATGATAACATAGCTGGTGCACGAAAAGAGACTCCTCGGCTGTCGGGCGCCGCACCGGCAGCCGCGCACCTGAGAGGCAACGATGATCCGCGCGACGGCATTCGCTATAATTCTTGGCGCGCTGGTTGCCGGTGGGGCCGCCTACACGATCTGCCCACCTGGGTGGCAGGACGCCATTGCGCAGTGGTTCGGCAAGCCTGACCGCCGGGCTGAGACCGCAATCGCGCTCGAAGAGTTGCCGATCTGCACCACCATGGCATCCGTGGCATCGGTCGCATCGGATGCTGACTGGGCGCAGCTCGAGCCTGATTTCAAGGCCGGTAAGAAGGCGCTGGGTGCGCAGGACTGGAATGGTGCGATCGCAGCGTTCGAACTCGCCGCGCTGCGCGACCCCCTCAATGCCGATATCCAGAACTACATCGGCTATGCCTATCGGCGGCTACGTCAGCTGGAGCCGGCCATGGGTCACTATCAGCAGGCGCTGACGCTCAATCCCCGCCACCGCGGCGCCCGTGAGCATCTTGGCGAAGCGTATCTTGTACTTGGCGAGCCCGCCAAAGCCGAGCAAATGCTCACCGAACTGGAAAACCTCTGCCTCATTCCGTGCGAGGAATATGACGACCTCAAGCAGGCCATTGCGGTGTACCGGAGGCTGGCCGCGCGCTGAGATTCAAATCGGCGCAAGAGTGCTGCCAACGGCGCTTGGGCTGGACGAAGCGCGCTCATGGATCATTGTGACCGAGCCAAACGAAGCTAAGCGTGCGGGCGGGACGGCCCGCGGTCCGACGCCGGTGCCGCCGGCTCGACTCTGCATCTTCTTCCCCCTACAACCGGGCTTGATGCACTAAAGCCCCGAGAAAGCATATGACTTCGTATGGAAAGCGGCCATTCACCCATTGGATACGGCAGGTCGGCCCGGCGCTCCTTCTCGCCTTGGCCGCCGGCGAGGCCATGGCCGAGTCGCCATTCTCATTCGACGCGACGCCCGGCAAACTGCCCAAGACCGTTGTGCCGCTCCACTACGCGCTCGATCTCACCCCTGACCTCGACAGGCTCACTTTCGCGGGTTCGGAGTCAGTCGACATCGACGTGACGGCACCGACCGAACGCCTGGTGCTCAACGCGGTCGACATGACGATCGAGACGGCGGCCGTCGATGGCGAGGCCGCACCGCAGATCACCTCCGATCCCGCAGCCCAGACCGTCACGTTTGCCTTCCCGCACCCGATCGCGGCCGGTCGCCACCAGTTGCGCATCTCCTTCGCGGGCCGCATCAACCGCTTCGGCCGCGGCCTGTTCATGGTCGACTATCCGACCGCCGAGGGTCGCAAGCGGATGATCTCATCGCACCTCGAGCCCGCCGACGCGCGCCGCATCTTCCCGAGCTGGGACGAACCCGCCTTCAAGGCGAGCATCGCGCTCACCGCCACGGTGCCGCAGGCGTTCCTCGCGGTGTCCAACATGCCGGTGGCCCAGGAGGAGCCGACCGGCGACGGCAAGAAGCGCGTCGCATTCCAGCCGACGCCGCGCATGTCGAGCTACCTGTTCGTGCTGGCGGCGGGCGACCTGGAGCGCACCACCGCGGATGCCGGCGGCGTCACCGTCGGCGTGGTGGCGACGCGAGGCAAAGGCGATCATGGGCGCTACGCGCTCGACACCGCGGTCGATCTGTTGCGTTACTTCAACGATTATTTCGGCATCGCCTATCCGTTGCCGAAGCTCGACCTGATCGCGGTGCCGGGCGGCTTCGGCGGCGCCATGGAGAACTGGGGCGGCATCACGTTTTTCGAGAGCCGCCTGCTGTTCGATCCGGCCACCCGCGCAAGCGATGCCCGGCGCGGCATCTTCGGCATCATCGCCCACGAGATGGCGCATCAGTGGTTTGGCGATCTCGTCACCATGGCGTGGTGGGACAACATCTGGCTCAACGAAGGTTTCGCAAGCTGGATGCAGGCGAAGGCCGCCGAGGCGCTGCATCCAGAATGGCAGACCTGGCTCAACAGCAGCGGCTTCAAGCAGGCGGCCATGAACGAAGACGCCCGCCGCACCACCCATCCGATCCAGCACCCGATCGCCAACGAATCCGAGGCGCTGGCAGCTTTCGATTCCATCACCTATGCGAAGGGCCAGGCGATCATTCGCATGGTGGAAAATTATCTGGGCGAGGACGCCTTCCGGGCCGGGATTCGGGCCTACATGAGGCGGCACGCTTACAGCAACACCACCACCGCGGACTTATGGGGCGCACTTGCCGCCGCGTCCGGCAAGCCCGTGACGGCTGTTGCGGCCGGCTTTACGGAGCAAGGCGGCATCCCGCTGGTGATCGCCCAGGCCTCCTGCGTGGGCGGCATCCAGCGCATCACGCTCCGCCAGGGGCGCTTCACCATCCACGATCCTGCGCCTCAACCGCAACGCTGGCGGGTGCCGGTGGCGCGCGGCGGCGTTGAAGGGGTAGCGGATGAGACGGTGCTGCTCGACGGCGCCGCCGAGATCGCGGCGGGGCGCTGTGGCGATCCCGTCAAGCTTAACCCCGGCGATGTGGGCTACTACCGGGTCCAGTACGACGCTGCGATGCTCGCAGCGCTGACGCGATCAATCGACCGGCTGACGCCGACTGACCGGGCTAGTCTCCTTGGCGATAGCTGGGCGCTGGTCGAGGCCGGCCGCACCGAGCCGGCCGCATTCTTCGACCTCGTCGAGCGGCCGACCGGCGATGACAACCGGGCTGTCACCGACCAGATCATCCGCGCCCTTGGCCGGATCGACCACCTGCAGTGGGGCCGGCCGGAGCGCGCGGCATTTCAGGCCTATGGGCGCGCCATATTGCGGCCGGTGTTCGACCGGATCGGCTGGGACGCGGCGCCGTCGGAGCCGGCAGATCATGCCCTGCTGCGCACCCGCCTCATCGGCGTGCTCGGGACTTTTGGCGACGACGAGATCGTGGGCGAAGCCAAGAGTCGCTTTGCTAAATTTGTGAGCGACCCGACATCGCTGCCCACCGCGCTGCGCGAGACTGTAACCGGCCTCGCCGGCCGCTACGCGGATCGCACCATCTACGACACCCTGCTGGCGCTCGGCCGTGGCACCACCAACACCGACGAGCGGGTGCGCTATTACATGGCGGCCGCGAGCGCGCGCGATCCTGCCCTCGCCGACGAGACCCTCGCCATGGCGCTGACCGACGAACTGCCGACGACCCTCGTCAGTCGGCTGATCTCGGAGGTCGCATCGCAAGGCGAGCATCGCGATCTCGCCTGGAATTTCGTCAAGGCCAATTTCGCCGCGCTGGCCGCAAAGCAGGGGCCGTCGTTCCCGGAGTATTTCCCCGCCGGCCTGATGACGAACTTCACCGACGCCGCGCACGCCGATGAGCTCGCAAGCTTCGCGCCGGCGCAGTCAACCGCAGGCGGGCGCACCGTGGCGGCGAGGTCCTATGAGCGCATCATGACGGATGCGGATTTCTCCGCGCTGCAGCTGCCGGCGGTGAATGAATGGGTGAAGCAGCGCATTGCGCCGAAGTAGCCCGGATGGAGCCACCGGGTCCGGCCGGAGCCTGCCATCGGGCCGGCCAGAGGCCGGACCCGGTGGGCCGGCCCGATGGTAAACTCCGCGCAATCCGGGGCGGCGGTGCCGGTTGGCGCGGCTTTCCCCGCATTACGTGCCGGAAGACCGGCACTCCATGCGGGCTACGGCGCGCCCGGGCGCACTCCGCCGCTGCCTTTACAGAGATGCCGGAACAAAGTGGCTGACGAGCAGGAGCACGGCCAACAGAACGAGTCCGATACCGAGGCTCCAGCCGATCAGCTTCTTCTCGACCGGCAATAGCGGCTCGGGCGGCGCATTCTGTAGTTCCCGCTGGAGGTCGGATGCCGGCATTGCAAATTCTCCTTAAGGTTCAGCTGGCGAGCGGCGGTCTCACCCCGGCAAAAAACAGCCAGGAAATGATCAGCCCGACCCAGATCACGAAACCGAACAGGCTCAGCACGTAAACAGCCGCCAGTTTGCCGATGCCCTCCTGCCACAGCCGCCTGAAGTCGGAGAGAACGCCGATCGAGAAGAATGTCAAAATGAAGAAAATGACCCGAAACGTATTGGCTTCGCCGATGGCGGCGGGCAGCCTGGAACTGATTTCGGTCGGCGTGCCGAGCGCAAGAGCGAGGCCGACCACGAAGGTCAGGACGAAGCCAATAATGAATTTCGGGAAGCGCTGCCAGATTTCGGCCACCCGCGCCCCATCCTGCGTAGGATTGATGTGCCTGGTCCAGATATAGCCGAGCACGAAGGCCCAGATACCGATGAAAATATCGATGAAAACTTTCACCGTGGCGGTGACGCCGAGAATCCAGCCGGGCTGATAGCGGATACCCTCGGCCGTCGACTTCGCCAGGATCAGCGACTCGGTGATACCGCCGGCCGCAACCGCGGCGCCGTCGGTCTTGACCGCCAGGCCCATCCAGGCGCCGGCGACCATGGGCTCCTGCCACAGGAAGCTCTGCGCCAGGAACGGCAGGATGAGCACTTCCACCACCGCGAAGATCACGACCAGCGAGGAAACCATCACCGGCACGATCGGACGCGCCCGGATCGCTCCGCCGACCGCGATCGCCGCCGACACCCCGCAGATCGAGATCCCCGATGCGAGCGGCGCCGCCCACTCGCGATTGAATCCGAACCACTTGCGGGCGATGTAGTAAACGACGGCCCAGTAGATCAGGTAGGCTTCGATGATCGCCGCGATCCCACGCCACAGGAGTGAGGTCGCGAGCGTGAGCCGGCCCGCCGCAGTCACCGCCAGAAACGCGCCCAGTATCACGATGGCGATCTTGATATAGAGCTCGGGCCGGATCGCCTCCTTGAGCCATTCGGCCAGGCGCGGGAAGAAATTGGCGATGATCAGGCCTAACAGCAGCGCGACCACATAGCCGCCTTCGTTGGTCAACTTCAGCGACCAGCCGATGCCAAACTTCTGCTGGTCGGCCGGCGTGACCACCGCCACGTAGGCGTAGCTGCCGATAATCCAGCTCGCATACGCAAAGGCGAATACGGCCGTGAAGGCGATGGCGAAGCGCCTCAAGTCGAGGCCGAGAACCCTTGCCCCTGCGGTGAGCACCGCGAGGAGCGCCAGATAGGTGACAGCCAGAGCGCCAGGGCCACCGAGTTGCGCATAGGCCTTTGAAAAGGTGCCGAGAGCCAGGCCGGGATCGATCCACACCGACGTGCTGACGACCCATCCAAGCAAATCAACACCCCAAAGCCAGCCCAGCGCCAACGCGAAAATGCCCAGGCCGATCCAGACCGACAGCCAATCCTCGGTGATCCAGGGCCTGGGCTCTGCCGTTGTGGGCCAGCGCGCTGTTTCGGTCGTGACGGACGTGGTGAGCACCCCTCGCGCGGCCAACAGCTCCGCTCGTGTGCGGACGCGTAGCGAAAAATAGAATATTGTTTCCGCGCAGAGGCAATGTCCGCAGGAAAAAAAGAATGTTATGTCGGCGATCTGGAATCTGGCAGCAGGAGCATTTCGTCAGGCTCCCCGATCAAGGAATTTATAACGCCGCACTACTAAGCAAGTTTGCTTCGGCTCGCCAACGGATGCAGGTTCTCCCATGCCAGTTCAAACCGCAAGCCCACGTCGCAGCACCGGCTCGCCGGTCGTGACGGCCAAGGACCCTTATTACGCACGCGTCCTTGATACCACCTTGCGCACGATGGAGTAGGTCTACACGTGCCTTGAATTTTCATCGCGTCCGTTCCAGGGCGCGACGCACAATCTCCGGCTCGCGCGCAATGACCGTGAGGTAGGCGCGCGCGGCGGCGTCCGGCTCGAAGCGGCCTTGTTCCCAATCGCGCAGCGTACTTACTGGAATATGGTAGCGCGTGGCGAATTCCTCCTGCGAAAGGCCGAGCGCGCGTCGCAATGATTTGGCGCGAGGCACGCGGCGCATCTTGGCCAACCGCTCTGGAGTCAGCGGTTGCGCGTCAGGGTCGGCCAAAGCGGCGGCGTGAATTTCCGCGTCGGTCAACGCATCGGCTTCCTTCCAATCATGTTTGATTCTCTTCATGATACCTCCATCGTTCAAACGGTCCGCCCGCCGCGCTGAAATGACCCTGATCGTGTCTCCCCTCATCGTGTAGGCGACAAACAAGAGACGATTTTCGACCATGCCGATCGCGCTGAGACGCTGCTCATGTTCGTCTTGTCCCTTGTCAACCCACTCGATGATGAAGGGATCGGCGAACACTTCGCGCGCCTGTTCGAACGTGATCTTGTGACGCCGATGATTGCCCGCCGCTTTGGCGTCATCCCATTCGAAATCATCGCTTTTCATATATACGGGTTACCCGTAGAGTTCAAGGTTGTCGATCAACGTACTCACAACTCCGTGAAAATTTAACTGGCGTCTTCATCCGCGGCCACTCCGTAGCTGTGCCTGAAGCGGGTCGGATCATGCGAGACGTTCACCCTGCGCCGCCCGGCTAGGGGCAGCGGGTGGGGTATGCAGCGCGTGTGGTATAGAGTAAGGGCCACTCGCCGGGGGGCACCGCAGGAATGGACGCAGAGGCATCGCGTAGCCAGCTCGCCGCGGCTCTTGTGCGCGTGGCCGCCGGGGACCGTGCGGCATTGCGCATGGTCTACCAAGACACCTCGGCGAAGCTTTTTGGCGTTTGTCTTCGTATCTTGAATGACAAGAGCGAGGCCGAGGACGTGCTGCAGGACGTGTACGTGACGGTGTGGCGCAAAGCCGCCGGTTTCGATCCGGGCCGGGCGAGCCCCATCACCTGGCTGGCGGCGATCGCCCGCAACCGCGCGATCGACCGGCTGCGGGCGAGCGCCGTGAGCCGCCGCATGGAGCCGATCGAGGCTGCCGATGCGGTGAGCGATCCCGCCCCGGTGGCCGCCGAGCGAGTCGAGCTGGCACAGCAGCATCAGCGCCTTGCCCGCTGTCTGGAGGAACTGGAAGCGCGGCATTCTGCCGCTATCCGGGCCGCCTTCCTCGACGGCGCCACTTACGAGGAGCTGGGCCAACGCATGGGCGTGCCGCTCGGTACGATGAAAAGTTGGATCAGGCGCGGACTGTTGAAACTTAGGGCCTGTCTCGAAGGATGAGCGCGAACGACACCATGGATCCGGCCGACGACGGCAATCTCATTGCCGCCGAATATGTGCTGGGCGTGCTCAGTGCCGCGCAGCGACGCGAGGTCGAACGGCGTCTCGCGCAAGAGCCCGCGCTTGCCTCCGAGGTGGCGTTCTGGGAGGAGCGGCTCAGCGGACTGACCGATGCGGTGGCGCCGGTGTCGCCGCCGGAGGCCGCCTGGTCGCGCATCGAGACAGCAATCGGAGCAGCGCCGAGGCCGCCGTCGGTTTGGCAGAGCCTCACCTTCTGGCGCAGCTTCGCGATCGCCTCGGCGACGCTCGCCGCGGCGAGCATCGCGGCGCTCGCCTATATCGGCCTTGTTCCCGGTGCGCGGGCGCCGCTGATAGCAACGCTCAGCGGCAGCGCGGGCCAGCCGAACTTTGTCGCCACGGTCACGGCAACCGGCAACACCCTGGTCATCGTGCCCGCCGCGCTGCTCACCAATGATCCGCGCGCCTTCGAACTGTGGCTGATTCCGACCGGCGAGACGCGGCCACGCTCGCTCGGAATAGTTCAGCCGGGTCAGCCGATCAGGCTCGACATCCCTCCCGATCTCGCCGGCCGGGTCACGCCGGATGCCACGCTCGCCGTCTCGCTCGAGCCACCCGGCGGCTCGCCCACCGGCCTGCCCACCGGCCCGGTGGTCGCCGCGGGCAAGCTGTCGAATCTGTAGCAGCCTGGTAGCCGGATGGAGCCACCGGGTCCGGCCTCCGGCCGACCCGATGGCTCCATCCGGGCTACGGTCCAGGAGAGAGGGGCCGAAGAATTCGAAAATCGTCTGCATCCGCTGACCGCATTGTTCGTATCTCCATTGCAAGCCGCTGGCGCGGCGCGAATTGCAAACACCAGATGGAGAACGACATGACACTTTCACGCGCTGTGATGTTGGTGACGGTTGCCTCGCTCGCTTTCGCCGGGGCCGCAGCACCCACCCTCGCCCAAATGCAAATGAGGGAGCAGACCGTCACCGTCGGCGGCTCCCCCATGTACCCCTCCAGGAACATCATCCAGAATGCGGTCAACTCCAAGGACCACACCACCCTCGTCGCCGCGGTCAAGGCTGCGGGCCTGGTCGATACGCTGCAAGGGCCCGGCCCCTTCACCGTCTTCGCGCCGACCAACGCCGCCTTCGCGAAGCTGCCGCCCGGCACAGTCAATTCGCTGCTCAAGCCTGAGATGAAGGCGAAGCTGACCGGAGTGTTGACCTACCACGTCGTGCCGGGACGCCTTTCCGCAAGGGACCTGATGGAAGCGGCGAAGCGGAACGGCGGCACGGCCGAGTTCAAGACCGTCGAAGGCGAGACGATCGCGGTCGAGAGCAGGGGCAACATGCTCATGATCCGGGACTCCAAGGGCAATGCTTCCAAGGTCACGATCCAGAACGTGTTTCAGTCGAACGGCGTTATCCATGTGATCGACAGCGTGCTGCTGCCGAGCTGATATTAACGGAAGTGGCCCCAGCTCAACCGTCTAGGGCGGGCCGGTCAGCGCCGCCCCTCCCCGGAACTGCATCGACCGGCCCCAGCCCGTCGCGGAAACGCGGCGGGCTTTTGTGTCAGCAGACGGCAGGCTGGCCAGCTTAATCGCGTGCAAGGATGGTAGGGCGCAATAAGCGTAGCGCATTGCGCCATTCCAGTGCGAAAGCCGCGTGACGCCGCCAAGGTTGGAGGGGCGCAATGCGCTGCGCTTATTGCGCCCTACGGCATGTCCGTTCCGGGGATTGGCGGCTCCCGCTCAGCGTCCGCCCGACCGCATCCTTCCAGGCCGCGATCTTGCGACGGCGGGTCGCGTCATCCATGGCGGGAGTGAAGCGGCGGTCCAGGGCCCAGCGCGCCGCGAAGGCCTGGGGCTCCGGATAGAGCCCTGATTGCAGGCCGGCCAGATATGCCGCGCCGAGGGCAGTGGTCTCCAGGATGGTGGGGCGGTCGACCGGCGCGCCGAGAATGTCGGCGAGCCGTTGCATGGTCCAGTCGGACGCCACCATGCCGCCGTCGACCCGCAGAACCGTGTCGGCCAAGTCGCCCCGAGCCGCGCCGCCGTGATCGGTGTCGCGACAATCGGCCCGCATGGCATCCAAAAGATCAAGCGTCTGGAAGCACACGCTCTCGAGCGCGGCGCGCGCAAGCTCGTTGGGCCCGGTGTCGCGCGTCAGTCCGAACAGCGCGCCGCGCGCCTCCGCGTCCCAATGGGGCGCTCCGAGCCCGACAAAGGCCGGCACCAGGATCACGTCCTGGCTCGCGTCGGCGGCCTCCGCCATGGGGCCGGTGGCGGCGGCGGTGGGCACGACGCGCAAGCCGTCGCGCAGCCACTGTACGGCGGCGCCGGCGATAAAGATCGAGCCCTCAAGGCCGTAGGTGGTCTCGCCGCCCAGCCGATACGCAATGGTGGAGAGCAGGCGGTGGCGCGATTTGATCGCAGTCGCGCCAGTGTTGAGGACCGCAAAGCACCCGGTGCCATAGGTCGATTTCATCATGCCGGGCGCAAAGCAGGCCTGGCCGATCAGCGCGGCCTGCTGGTCGCCCGCGATGCCACGAATTGGAATCGCGGCGCCGAACAGCTCCGGCGCCGTGGCGCCGTAGTCGGCGGCGCAGTCGCGCACGTCGGGAAGCATCGCCCGCGGCACGCCGAACAGGGCGCAGAGTTCATCGCTCCAGGTGTTGGCGTGGATATCGTAGAGCGCGGTGCGCGACGCGTTGGTGGCGTCGGTGGCATGAACGGCTCCTGCCGTCAGCCGCCACAACAAAAACGAATCCACGGTGCCGAAGGCAAGCTCGCTGCGCTCCGCTCTCTCGCGAGCGCCCGGTATGTGGTCAAGGAGCCAAGCGATCTTGGAGGCGGAAAAATATGGGTCGAGCAAAAGGCCGGTGCGCGCCGCGATTTGCGTCTCGGCGCCCGCATCCTTGAGCCTGCGGCACATGGGAGCCGTGCGCCGGTCCTGCCACACAATGGCATTGTGGATCGGCTTGCCGCTGACGCGGTCCCACACCACGGCGGTCTCGCGCTGGTTGGCAATGCCGATCGCCGCGATGTTGCGCGCCGCAACGCCCGCCTTTGCGACCGCTTCGCGGCCCGTTGCGAGCACGGTGCGCCAAATATCCTCCGGATCGTGCTCGACCCATCCGGACTGCGGAAAGTGCTGGGGGAATTCCCGCTGAACGACAGCAGCGACGGAACAATCGCGGCGGAACACAATGGCGCGGGAGGACGTTGTGCCCTGGTCGATGGCGAGGATGTGAGTCATCGGGCACCTATGGGGGTTCGCATCGGACGTACCCCGGGAACCGGGTGAATAAGCTTAGAGCGGATTTCGATCGCTTTGAATCAGATACCGGCGTCGTCGCCGGGCTCGTCCCGGCGACCCCGAACGTCAAGGCACGGAGCAGAAACAATCGGGGTGGCCGGGACAAGCCCGGCCACGACCCGCGAGGGAGATCAGATGCTTCAGCCCGAAGCTGCTCTAACATGATAGCGGCTTCACCAAGCGATCAGCAGACCCATATTTTCCAAGGTGCGTGCCGCACGTCATCTTGTTGAAACTATTCGCCAGGGCGGGGGCAAGGAGCTTCGGCCATGGAACAGGTCTCCGGCCAGTCCCAGCAATTCGTGGAACGGAGCATTGCCGAAGTCCTCCGATTTGTTCAGCTTGTTTGGACGTGGTCGAGCGACCAGATCATCAAGGTGACGCAGGCGCCGTGGGAGCATTGGCCGCTTTGGAAACAAATGGTGCTCCTCATTGTGGCTGCGGCTGTCGTTTATTTCCTGTTCATTGCCGCAATGCAGCTCTGGACAGCGGCCATAAACGTGTTGGCTGCCGTCGCGACCTTCGTCGGCACCGTGATCGTGACCCTCCCGACAATTTTTATCGCCGGCATCATCGCGCTGGCCGGTTTGTGGGTCATCAATAACTTCCACGATCTGTCATCGCTGCGCTCGCTGATCACGTTTCAGCCGTCGAATACTGCCCGACCGATTGATAAAGTGAAGGACACGCCGTACTAGGGCCTGTCCTCAGTTAGGCGACATTTTCACGAGAACGGATCAGAATCAAACGCGGAACGGCGTTCTATAGTTGGCGCGATTCTACGGGAGGGATATGCGAATCAGCAATTGACTGATTCATGGGTGGTCGG
>WNFR01000224.1_pt1 | contig 57619 bp, 46 predicted proteins | sample 5400221 | NCBI WGS metagenome assembly WNFR01 (sample SAMN13153357, study PRJNA577476) | soil metagenome | isolation source: 40 cm soil under Madrone tree | place: USA:California | collected 2016-06-14
TCGGGGCGCCAGAACGAACAGCAAACATAGCCCGCCGCCGCAAGGAAAGCCGCAAGGAAAAAATCGGAGCCGTTAGGTAACATACGGAAAATACACAGGAAAATAGACTATCTGGCGGAGAGGGAGGGATTCGAACCCCCGATACGGTTGCCCGTATGCCGCATTTCGAGTGCGGTGCATTCAACCACTCTGCCACCTCTCCACTCAATTGTGATCTATCATGAAATTGATTACGGACCAGCAAAATCCGGTTTCCGGGTCGGGATTGCTGCGATTGCCGCAACGTACACGCGCGGGAAGTTCGGCGCAGCCTTATAGCACCCCGAGAGATGGCGTCGAGTCGCGGTTATCGCAACATTGTCCGGCCCGCGGGGTCGGCCAACGTTAGTTCATTCAAGTTCGCCCATCGTCGCCCGGTTGGTATGGGGCGGCTCTTCAATCCGGCTTCTTCGCCTCCCGGCAAAATGTTAGCCTCGGCGTCGATCGGCAGCAGCAAGCATGCCGATTGATGGGAGGATCACCGCATGGAACGTTTCATCGCTGGTCTGGTCAAAGATTTTGAACGCGGCAAAATGGACCGCCGCGAATTCTGCCAAACCGTCGCGCTCGCCGCGGCCGTTTACGGCGCGGGCGACGCCGCCAATGCCCAGGCGACCCGCGGCTTCAAGATGATCGGCATCAATCACATCTCCTATGCGTGCCCGGACTATGCCAAGGCGCGCGATTTCTACACTTCAGTGTTCGGCATGGAGAGCACGCCCGGCAAGGACAACGGCAAACGGGCCAATCTGATGTTCGGTCCCGAGCCGGGCAAAGGCGGCTCGTTCATCGTGGCGCGCACGGCGCCGACCGACGCCAAGCCGTCAAAGGCCGTGGTCGATCATGTCTGCTACACCATCGCCAACTGGGACGACCAGAAGGTGCGCGCCGCCCTCAAAGCGAAGGGCCTCGAAGTGGGCGGCCGCGAAGGCAGCCTGCATGTGTTCGATCCGTTCGGCTACTACGTGCAGATCGCGTCGGCGGAAGCCGAAAATGCGTTCCGGCGCTGAGCGAGAGGGAGAATGGTCATGGAAGGTTTCGTCGCGCACAAGCTCGCCGAGTTCGAGCAGGGCAAGATCAGCCGCCGCCGACTCATCGAGACGCTCACGCTTGCCGCCACCGCCGCCTATGCGGCCGACCGCGCCGGCGCGGCCGAGCAGCCGGGCCTCAAGGCCGCGCTGATCAATCACATCTCCTACACCTGTCCGAACTTCCGGCAGGCCGCGGACTGGTACTCCAAGGTCTTCAACCTCGACCAGATCGGCGCCCGCGACAGGGACGTGGCGATGCCGTTCGGCAAGAAGGGTGAGCAGCCCTACAACGTCGCCGCCAAGGACGTGCCGCCGACCCACCTCATCTTCCGCACCCGCGATCTTAATCCGGCGCCGGCGGCCGGCGAGGCGCCGCGGCCGAAGGTGCAGGCGGTCATCGACCACGTCGGCTACACGGTTGCGGATTTCGACCGCGAAAAGGCAAAGGCGGAACTCAAGTCGCTCGGCGTCGAAAACGTCCGCGACGGCGGTCTCTACAGCCTCCACATGACCGACCCGTTCGGCTATGACGTGCAGATCAGCGGGTTGGCCAATAATGCCCTGACGGATGGGTAACGGGGCGCGCGAGAGGACTTGCCCGGGCGCCGCGGTGGCGCTCGGGCAATCTGCTGGCGCCTGCATTCGGAATTCCGCCTGCTTACTCAGGCGACAAGCCGTGCCACAACCCACAAGAACCGGCCGTCCTCGTTATCTTGACTAATCACCGCTGCCTGCTCAATATCGAAACCGGCTTGGCGGACGAGTTGCTCGTTGACCTCCGCGCCATAGTGGCTGAAGAACATTTCCGCTCCGAGCCAGTTTCCCCTCCAGCCGGGCGATTCGTCCGCCCCGAGGCTCGCCAGGAATACGCCGCCGGGTTTCAGCCAACCCGCGATCCGCCGGAGCAGTGCTGCGTGTTCATCGCGAGGAAGAGGAATATGCGTAATCGAATAAAATGCAGCCGCGGCGTCGAATGAGGCAGGCGCAATGTCCACACTTGTCATGTGGTTTTCGTATTGGGCGCTTCCTATCGCATAAATCCATAGATTCAAGCCTGTTACAACTGCTAATTGGATGGAAATGGATGGACAAATGGAGGCCCTTGAGGGACCTATATTTCTTTTCCGGACCAGGGGCTGGGCTTCGTGCGGCCTGAAAACCGCCTCGCACGCCAAGAGGATCTCTCCGCCTTGGAGATCGTCGCCGTGAAGAACTCAGGGAGGAACAGAGGCGGCGCTGTCAGGGCGTCCGCCCTCACGGTGCCCCCCGTTGGCGCTCATCCTTCACGCGCACGGCCTTGCCCTGGGAGCGCGGCACCTCGCCCGGCGCCTTGACGAGGACCGCACAGGTCACCCCGATCATCGACTTGAGCTGATGCTGGACATCGCCAGCAAGCCTCGCGCATGCTGCCGCGTCGCCCGGCGCATCTTCCGTGCGCTCCACCTCGACCATCATGGCGTCGAGCGGCCCGTCGCGGGTGAGCACGATCTGGTAGTGCGGGGCGAGGCCCGGTAAGCCGACCAGCACAGCCTCGACTTGCGAGGGATAGACGTTGACGCCGCGGATGACGAGCATGTCGTCATTGCGGCCGGTGACACGCATGATCCGCACGTGGGTGCGTCCGCAGGCGCAAGGCTCGTCGGAAAGCCGTGTCATGTCGCGGGTGCGGTAGCGCACCATCGGCAGCGCTTCCTTGGTGAGCGTCGTGATGACGAGTTCGCCGGCTTCTCCCATGGGCAGGGGTTGGAGGGTCTCGGGATCCACGATCTCGAACAGGAAGTGATCCTCCCAGCCGTGCAGCCCGCTTTGCGCCACATGGCACTCGGCCGCGACGCCGGGGCCGAGAATTTCCGACAGGCCGTAGATGTCGACCGCCTTGATGCCGAGGCGGGCTTCGAGATCGCGTCGCATCGGCTCGCTCCACGGCTCTGCGCCGAATGCGCCGTATCGCAGCGGCAAGCCGGCGATGCCCATGCCGGCCGCCACTTCCGCGATGTTGAGCGCGTAGGACGGCGTTGCGCACAGAACGGCGGCGCCGAAATCGCACATCAGCATCACCTGCCGCTCGGTGCCGCCCCCGGACATGGGCACCACGGTGCAGCCGAGGCGTTCGGCCCCGTAATGGGCGCCGAGCCCGCCGGTGAACAGGCCGTAGCCATAGGCGTTGTGGACGATATCGCCCGGCCGCGCACCCGCGCAGGCGAGCGTGCGCGCCATCAGGTCCGACCACAGATCAAGATCGGCCCGCGTGTAGCCGACCACCGTCGGTTTGCCGGTGGTACCCGACGAGGCGTGGAGGCGCAGCACCTGTTCGCGCGGCACCGCCAACAGGCCGAACGGATAGGTGTCACGCAGATCGGCCTTCTCGGTAAACGGAAAATCCGCTATGTCGGCGAGCGATCCTAGCGTGTCCGGTGTGACGCCCGCGGCCTCGAACTTGCGCCGAATGTGCGCAACCTTCTGGTAGGCGTATGTCAGCGATTTCTTGAGCCGCCGCAACTGCAGCGCTGCGAGATTGCGCCGCGGCATGGTTTCGGCGTCGCCGTCGAACATGAACGGCTGCGATTCGTGGTTCGGTTTGTGGACGGACACGACGTGACCTCTATGCCGATCGCAGCTTCGCCGCCTTCGCTTTCAGGCGCTCGATGGTCTTGGCTTTGTCGACCACGAAGCGCACATGGGAGCCGGAGCTGATGGTATCGATCTCGTCCTTCGCGGTCACGACGAAAGTCACCTTGCGGCCCTCGGGTGCAGATGCCAAGCGATCGGCACCCGGCCAACGTCCGGACCGCTTGTTCCGTCAGGCCGGCGACGTTCGGCTTGGTCCGAAGCGCCGCTGCAGGCCGATCCGGACGGCAGATTCGGCTGCATCGGTAGCAGATGACCCAAACCCGAGATTCGCCGAACGCGAGTTACGGAATAAACGGGGCGGCTCATTCCGCCTTGATATGGGCCGCCCGGATCACCTTGGCCCACTTCCCGGTTTCTTCGACGATCAGCTTGCGGAAGTCGGCATGCGAGCCCGGAAGTACCGTGCCACCCAATTCCGCAAACCGCGCCTTGATCGTGGGATCGGCAAGGCCCGCGTTGATCTCTTTGTTGAGCTTGTCGACGATCTCGGTCGGCGTGTTCCTAGGCAGGCCAAGCCCCAACCAAGTGCTGGTATCGTAGCCCGGCACAAAATCCGCTACGGTCGGCACGTCCGGAAGTGACTCTGAGCGCTCCACGGTGGTCACTGCCAGCGCACGCAGCTTGCCGGCCCTGATGTACTGGATTGATTCGGGCATAGGGTCGAATATGACCTGTAATTGCCCGCCGAGCAGATCGGTTACCGCGGGTGCCCCGCCGCGATACGGTACGTGGAGCAAGTTGACGCCGGTCATCATCTTGAAAAGCTCACCGGAGATGTGGTGAGGGGTCCCAACACCGCCGGAGCCCATGTTGAGTTTGCCTGGATTGGCTTTTGCATAGGCAATGAACTCGGGAACCGACGTGACCGGGACCAAAGGATTTACGACCATGACATTGGGAACGCGGATGAAGCTCGCAACTGGCGCGATATCACGAATAAAATTGAAGTTGAGCTTGTCGTAGAGCGTTGCGTTGATCGCGTCGACAATACTGACAATGAGCAGTGTATAACCGTCCGGAGGCACCCTGACGACCGCCTCCGTGGCAATATTGCCGGCAGCGCCGGGCCGGTTTTCAATGATAAAGGGCTGGTCTAGTCGCTCCGACAGCCATTGACCCATCAGGCGTGCGACGATGTCTGCCACTCCGCCGGCCGGCCAGCCAACGACGATCCTCACCGACCGCGTCGGATACGTTTGTGCCTTTGCGATCCGCGATAACGCCGGCAGAGCGGCAGCGCCCGCGGCCAGATGCAGGAATTTCCGACGGGAAGATTTCATGATGTGCCCCTCTAGATCTTGTGTTGGAGGATCACTCCGCCTTATGTGCCAGCGCCTTGATGCAAGACCGTGGCTTGGACTGGACTGCCGAAGAAGCCGGAAAACCTAGCCCCACGGATGAGGTGGACAAGAACCCCTCCGATCGTCCATTGCCGGCAAGCGTCTCTCTGGATCACCTAGGAACGAAGCTGGACCCGCCACTGACAAAACGGCTCTGATCTTCACTTCCGCCAATGCATGACCTGCACCTATCATCGTGGTGAGTGGTCGTGGCTCAAAAATCTGGCTTCGTTGCAGTCGGTAAGCCGGCGTCCCTTCCGGCGTAATATAGATTTGGGTTTTCGGCGCAGACAATTTCCTGCAATTTGTCAGTGCCCTGCGAATTTATTCCACGCCGATAGGTTATGGTCGCCGACCAGGGGGTTGTGAAGACGCCCTCGTCCTCTACCGTAAACTGGAGTTGCAGCCCGTTGCCCTTGTAGTCAGGGTCGACGTCCGTTCCAATTCTAAAAGGCGGAACACGCCAATTCTTGGTGGCGACGCGCTCCAATGCCTCTTTCGTGGCGTCGTAATCAAGCAGCCGATAACGTTCGACGACGTGCAGAGCCTCAGTGTATGGCGTGCCGTACAAATCGAGCATGGCAACCGGCCGGTCGGTCTTGATCCCCACGGTGTCTATCACCAACGTGTCGCCCTCGTAGTGGCCGACCGAATCCCCGTACCAGGACGGCGTCACCTGCGCCGGATGAGAGTGATTCATGCGTACGAGACGTACTTCATGATCAAGTTCGTAAAGGATCGTGATCTTGTCCGGCCGCTGCAGAATTTGCATTGCAACGTTCTCAAAAATGAACGGCACCCCTGAGGGCCAACACTCGATCCACGGTGTCGGGTGGCCCTTGCCGCTCAATTCGAGTTCGCCATGTCGTTTCACGATTTCCGCCGCATCGGATTTCAGAATCGGATTCGTGTAGTCGCCGACCTGCTGGGTAGGGTGGTCCACTAGCAAGGGTTTCGTTCCTGGCCACCGCGGGCGGCCGTCGACGTCGAAAATTTGCCTCCGCCGCGACCTATTCGTCACCGGACCCGGGCCCGATATGGGCAGCTCAAAGCCCGGGTAGAATGGGTGTGCCCACAAGCCGGAGAAATCCGGGATGGCTGCCGGCCCGACCGCAGGTCCCGCGGTTTGCCCGAAGGCAGGTGTCTCCGCCGCTACCGCCAATATCACCAGTAAACCGAAATGCCGCTGCCTTGCTGCCAGCATGTGATCCCCTCCAGATTGCGGCGGGCGCACCACCATGCGACAAGAATGGCAGGTGGGGCGCGGAAGTACTGGCGAAGTTCCGGGAGATTTCCGGGAAATTAGGGACCCCATGGCGGCGCACCGACAATTCAGGTTTGGCCGGTTTCGGTTTGATGCCAGGACCGGCGAGCTTTGGGGCAACCGGATTGAAGCCAGGCTGACGCCGCGGGCTACCGCAGTGCTTTCCCTCCTGGCTGAACGGTCGCAGCAGCTCGTACCCAAGCAGGACCTCTTCGAACAGGTCTGGGATGGAATGGCGGTTGGCGACGACGCGCTGACGTCGTGCATCCAGGAACTACGTCACGCACTCGGTGACGACGCACGGCGCCCGGATTACATCGAGACGCTGCATCGACGGGGTTACCGCCTGATGGTGCCGGTCACCCTTGTCGCCGACCCTATCGCGGAATGGACACCTGCGCCCCAACTGCAGCTGGTCGGGCGGGGTGCTGAAATAGAGAAGTTGTCAGGGTGTTTTGACCGAGCGATGTTGGGGCACCGTCAGGTTGTCCTTGTGACGGGCGAGCCGGGCATCGGCAAGAGCTCACTGGCCGACGCGTTTCTGGAACGGATGATCCGGACTGGCCGCAAAATCCAGATCGCGCATGGCCAGTGCCTCGATCATCATGGCGTCGGCGAGCCGTACCTTCCCTTGATCGAGGCATTGACTCGGCTTGCCGGCACTTCCGACGGAGGTCGCGTCAAGGAAATCCTCGCGGCTCACGCGCCGAGCTGGCTTGCGCAGATGCCGTCACTGTGGACCAGATCGGAGCGTGGCACGTTGGAGACCCGCGGCCGCGCGACGCGCGAACGTATGTTGCGCGAGCTGACGCAGGCGGTCGAGGCGATTGCGGCGCAGGCACCCCTGCTGCTCAAGATTGAAGACATCCACTGGAGCGACGCATCAACGCTCGACTGGCTCGCCCATGTGGCGCGGCGGCCGGAGCCTGCGCGACTGATGCTGCTTGCGACATTCCGGCCGGCGGTTGCCGCGGCCATCAAAGCCGACCTCAGCGGCATCGTCGCGGAGCTGGCCCTTCACGGACACTGCCAAGACATCTCGCTGAATCCCCTGAGCCTCGATGCAATCGAAACCTATTTGAAAGCGCGCCTCGGCGATCGGGACGGTGCATCGCAGCTGCACGAGATCGCTCCTCTTCTGTTGGAACGAACCGGCGGCAATCCGCTGTTCATGGTAAGCATCGTCGATCAATTGGCGCAACAGGATGCGCTCGCAAGCACGTCCGCCGCGATCGTGACGATCCCGCACGACGTGCGGCGCTTCATTGAACGGCAAATCGAGGACCTCGATGAAGGCGACCGCAACCTGCTAGCCGCCGCCAGCGTCATAGGCCGCGAGTTCGCAACCGCTGCCGTCGGCGCGGCATTGGAGGCCAGCATCGAAACGGTCGAGCTCGCCTGCGCGCTCCTGGCGCGCCAGGGCGTTTTCATCACCAAGTCCGGCCCGGCTGTGTGGCCAGACGGGACGAACACCGAGCTCTACACATTCCGGCATGATCTCTATCGCGAACTCCTGTACGACCGCTTGCCGGCTAGCCGCCGCGCGTTGAGTCACGGGCGCGTCGGCCGTCGGCTCGAAGCGGCTTGGGCGAAGCGCCTTGACGCGGTTGCGGGTGAGCTTGCCGAACACTTCGAGCGCGGCCACGAACATGCACGCGCGATCCCGCACCATCAACGCGCCGCCGCGAAGGCTTTGCGGCGCAGCGCCAATGAGGAAGCGATCAACCATCTGGGGCTGGCGCTCCAGTCGATCGGAAACATTGCGGACGAAATTGAGCGCATCAGGGTCGAGGTCGAATTGCGCGTCGCACTGGGTGCGGCCTTCATGGCGAGCCGTGGGTTTGGCGCCCCGGAAGTGCTGGAAGCCTATGCCAGAGCCGAAGCGCTTTGCGATCGCCTAGGCGATCGGATGGACATCTTCCCGGCGCTCTGGGGACAGTGGCTGTTTCGCAATAGCCGAGGTGAATTGGGCGACGCGCGCCGTCTCTGTAACAAGATGTTGGCGCTGGCGGCCAGATCAGATAGTTCAGCGTTGAAACTCCAGGCCCACCACGCCATGTGGTCAAATTCGTTCGCTTGCGGCGAGCTGCACGCCTGTATAACTCATGCGGAGGCTGGCCTTGCACTGTACGATGCCAAACGTCATCAGGCCTCGGCGTCCAGCTACGGCAATCATGACGCTTCGTGCTGTGCGCACTATTACGCCGCGATGGCGCTCGCTCTCGCGGGCGATGAGAAATCGTCACGGGCGATGATCGGTAGGGCGCTCGCTGCGTCCAAGGAGCTCAATGATCCGTTCTCATTGGCAATAACTCTTCATTTCACCTCGGTGGCAGCGCAAATTCTCGGCGACGTGCCGCTGGCTGCCGAGAATTCCGCAGCCAGCATGCGAATAGCAACAGAACATGCGTTGGCCTCGCCAAAGGCTTGGAGCGCCGCCGTGACCGGATGGTGCATCGCGGAAAACGGTGACGTCGAGCGGGGTCTTGCGCTGCTGAACGACGCCACTGCCGCGCTGCGGGCGAAGCAATCGCTGATCTTCATGCCGTACCTTCTCGGTTTGTTGTGCGACGCACGCATCAAGGCCCGCCAATATTCAGAGGCGATGGCGGCGGTGCAGGAGGGCCTCACCCTGGCAGCGTCTACCGGCGAGCACGTGTACAGCGCGGAGCTTTACCGGTTGCACGGTGAACTATGTGCGCGTCCGTGCATAGGACAGTCCGCAAAAGCCCTGGTCTCGTTTCGTACCGCCGTCAAGCTCGCCAAAGAACAGGGCGCCCGCATGCTGGAGCGTAGGGCGAGCAGAAGCCTTGCACTTCAGGGCGGCGCGTAGTGTGGACACGCTCTCTAGCGTTCGCCATTCATTTCCTGAATAGCGACCCTGGAAACGAGATCATTCGAACGTTTTTTTAAAATGGGTATTCTGCGGCTTGGAGGCACCAGATGCGGGCGACCGATCCCAACAACGCGCCCGACGTCACCACGCGGCTCTTGGGCACGTGGCGCATGATTTCGTGGACCGTCGAGTTCTTGGACACGGGGGAACATTCCGACGCGCTCGGGAAGAATCCAAAGGGATACATCAACTATGCATCCGACGGCCGCGTGCTGGTGCTCGTGCTCAAGGGCGACCGGCCGACACCGGCCTCGTTGGTGCCGACGCCTGAGGAAAAGATCGCCTTGTATGACAGCATGTTTGCCTATTCCGGGACCTATTCGGTCCAGCACGATCGGGTCACCCACCATTTGGACATGAGCTGGAACAAAGCATGGGAGGGAACCAATCAAATCAGGCTCCTGCACTTTGACGGCGACCGTCTTACATTTACGACCTCACCGGCCAAAAGCCCGCTTGATGGCAGAGAGTGTACGCATACCGTAAGGTTCGAGAAGGTTTACGGAATCCCAACAGAGGGCTCAGCTACGGCCGGGATTTTCTGCTGAGCCCCGGCAAGCGGAACCAAGTTGTTGACTGTGGGAGGTCGAAAAGTTTGGTGCCGACAGTTTCGGTATTCCGCGGCATGGTTTCGGCGTCGTGGTCGAACATGAACGGCTGCGATTCGTGGTTCGGTTTGTGGACGGACACGACGTGACCTCTATGCCGATCGCAGCTTCGCCGCCTTCGCTTTCAGGCGCTCGATGGTCTTGGCCGTGTCGACCACGAAACGCACATGGGAGCCGGAGCTGATGGTATCGACCTCGTCCTTTGCGGTCACCGCGAAAGTCACCTTGCGGCCCTCGACCGCGGTCACGGTGGCGGCGATCTCGACGGTCGAGCCCGGCAAGGTGGGGGCAAGGTGCTTGACCGCCACTTCCATGCCGACCGAATCCTCGTTCGGCTCGGCATGTTCCAGGATGAGGTTGCGGCAGGTGTATTCGATATCACCGATCAGGTAAGGCGTCGCGTAGACGCGCCCCTCCTCGCCCATGAAGGAGATCGTCTTCTCCTTGCCGACCGGGATGCGGCGTACCAGCGAAATTCCCGGCTGCAAACTCGGTTTCATGTCATCGGCTCCAGTTGAGGTATTATGCAGGTGGCTTATGCTTTGCGCACCAAGGGTTGTGATTTAAGAAAAAACGGTGGGGACCATGCGTGAGACCTCGGCGTTCTCGGTCGTCAATGCGGCCGCTGCCATTCCGCGCGTCTACAATTTCGCCGACGACATGCTGCGCCGCAATCTGGATGCCGGGCGGGCCGGCAAGCCGGCTTTCATCGATCCGCGCGGAAGCTGGACCTACGGTGAGCTTGCGGAGCGCGTCTTACGCTTCGGCCATGTGCTTCGCAACCTCGGTATCGCACCCGAAGACCGCATCCTGCTTTGCCTCACGGACACCATCGATTGGCCGACCGCATTCCTTGGCGCCATCAAAGCCGGCGTGGTCGCCATCCCGGTGAACACGCTGCTCCACGAGAACGACTACTGGTTCATGCTCAATGACAGTCGAGCAAAGCTGCTGGTCGTTTCCGAGGACCTCTATGGGCGGTTCGCCCCGCTCATCAAGACGTGCCCCCACCTCAAGGCCGCGATCGTGTCCGGGGCCGATGGCCATGGCCACGCTCGACTCGAAGACCTCCTGGAGAGCGCGTCCGGCCCGGATTATACGGCGCCCACCACATGCGACGATATGTGCTTTTGGCTCTACACCTCCGGCTCCACCGGTCAGCCCAAAGGCGCCGTGCATGTACACGCCAACCCTCGGCTCACCGCGGACCTCTATGGCGTGCCTTTGCTTGGCTTCACGGAAAACGATCTCGTATATTCGGTGGCAAAGCTGTTTTTTGCGTATGGCCTCGGCAATGCCATGACGCTCCCGATGGCGGTCGGTGCAACGGCGGTTTTGATGCCCGGCCGGCCGACGCCGGACACGGTCGCGGAGCTGCTCCGCCGGCATCCCCTAACAGCGTTCTTCGCCGTGCCGACCTTCTACGCGGCGTTCCTGGCGAGCGCTGCGGCGCCGGCCCGTGACGAGCTCAAGCTGCGCATCTGCGTGTCGGCCGGCGAGGCTTTGCCCAAGGATGTGGGGCGGCGGTGGAGCGAACGCTACGGCGTCGATATTCTCGACGGGCTCGGTTCCACCGAAATGCTCCACATCTTCCTATCGAATCGCATCGGCGACGTGCGTTACGGCACCACCGGCAAGCCGGTGCCGGGATATGATATCCGGCTCGTGGGCGATGACGGCGCCGTGGTCAAACCTGGCGAGCTCGGCGAGTTGCAGGTCCGCGGTCCGACCAGCGCCGTGATGTATTGGAACAACCGCGACCAGTCCCGCACCACGTTTCTTGGCGAATGGACGCGGTCCGGGGACAAGTACATCGAGGACGAGGACGGCTACTATGTCTACTGCGGGCGGCGCGACGACATGCTCAAGGTCGGCGGCATCTACGTGGCGCCGTTCGAGGTCGAGGGCGCGTTGCTGACCCATCCGGACGTGCTCGAAGCCGCCGTGGTGGCGTGGCCGAACGAGGATCGCCTAATTAAACCGAAGGCCTTCGTGGTCCTGAAGCCCTCCGCAGCGGCCAGCGACAAAACAGCCCAGGCGCTGCAGCAGCATTGCCGGGAACGGCTTGCGCCGTACAAGTATCCGCATTGGATCGAATTCCGGAGCGATCTGCCGAAAACCGCGACCGGCAAGATTCAGCGCTTCAAGTTGCGCGCCGAGGCGCCGGATCGATGAGTTATTGGATGGGTGAATTGGTGTCAGAGCGCGAGAAACAGTTCGGGCCCTCATCCTGAGGAGCATCGCGTGCGCATGGCTCCTCAGGATGAGGCTGTGAGTGTTTCTGGCTTCTGCCTTTAAAAGGGGAGAGAATCACATGACAAAGACTCTCGTAGCAGCCGGCGCCCTGCTGGCAGCCTTAAGCGGTCCGGCCTTGGCCCAGCAGAAGAGCATCAAGATCGGCTTCATCAGCACATTCAGCGGCCCGCCCGCCGTGATCGGCAACGACATGCGAAACTCCTTCGAACTTGCGCTCGATCATCTCGGCCGCAAGATGGGCTCCCTGCCGATCGAAGTGATCTACGAGGACGATCAGCAAAAGCCGGAAGTGGGCAAGCAGAAGACCGACAAGCTGATCGAATCCGACCACGTCGACTTCATCGTCGGCTACATCTGGTCGAACGTGCTGCTGGCATCGCTCAAGCCGGCGGTCGACTCGAAGACCATCATGATCAGCGCCAACGCGGGGCCGTCGCAGATCGCCGGCGAGCTGTGCTCGCCCTATTTCTTTTCCACGTCGTGGCAGAACGATCAGACTCCCGCGACGGTCGGTCTTTATATGAATCAGAAGGGTGTCAAGAATGCCTATCTGATCGGCCCGAACTATGCGGCCGGCAAGGACATGCTGGCCGGCGTCAAGGCGACTTTCAACGGCAAAGTCGTCGGCGAGGAATACACCCGGTGGCCCGACCAGCTCGATTTCTCCGCCGAGCTTTCCAAGGCTCGCGCCGCGAAACCCGACGCCGTATTCGTGTTCTATCCGGGCGCGGCCGGCGTCCAATTCCTCAATCAATACGTTCAGGCCGGCCTCAAAAGCCAGATTCCGCTCTATACGGCCTTCACCATCGACGAGACGACCCTGCCGCGGCAGGGCGAAAACGCCCTCGGCATCCCGGGAGCGCAGCAATGGGTCAACGATCTGCCGAACGACGCCAACAAGAAGTTCGTCGCCGACTATAAGGCCAAGTACAAGGGCTCGCCGTCCTTCTATGGCGCCCAGTCCTACGACGCCGCCCTCCTCGTCAACAGCGCCGTCATTGCGGTCAAGGGCGACATTGCCAGGAAAGCCGACATGATCAAAGCGATGGAAAAGGCCGACTTCGCCTCAGTGCGCGGCCCGTTCCGCTACGGCAACAACCATTTCCCGATCCAGAACTTCTATTTGCAGGACGTGGTCAAAGGGGCCGACGGGACGCTCGCGCTTAAGACCGTCGCCACGATCGTCAAGGACGACCAGGACGTCTTCCACGACAAGTGCGGCATGAAGTAGATCACAGCCCCTCGAGCGATTCGGTGGATGCGGCATGAGTACAGCGGCGCTCAGCCCTTGCGACCTCAGTCTCGCACTCGCGACCGCCGCGCGCCCTTGCCGGCATCCGACCGCGACGCTCACCGCGTCGATCCTCGGCTCGGGCCTCGCCTTCGTCGACGGCTCCGTCATGAATGTTGCGCTGCCGGCGCTCGACCGCGACTTCCATCCCGGGCCAGACGGGCTGACCTGGCTGATCAACGCTTATCTCTTGACCCTTACCGCGCTGATCCTCTTGGGGGGCGCGGCCGGCGATCACTATGGCCGACGCCGTCTGTTTCTGGCCGGCATCGGCCTGTTCCTTGCAGCGTCGCTTGTCTGCGCAGCCGCACCCACGCTCCCCATCATCCTCGCCGGCCGTGTCGCGCAGGGGATCGGAGCGGCGATGCTGATGCCGAACAGCCTGGCGCTCCTCGGTGCCGGCTTCGATGGCGAGGCCAAGGGCCAGGCGATCGGCACCTGGGCAGGTGTCGGCGCCCTCGCCGGCGCCATCGGTCCGCTCATCGGCGGCTGGCTCGTGGATGCCGTGGGCTGGCGGACGATTTTTCTCCTCAACCTGCCGATCGGTCTCGCGGCGGCGTGGATCGCGTGGCGTTTCGTGCCGGAGAGCCGCGACAGCCGGGTTGGCGCGCGGCTGGACTTGCCGGGTGCGCTCCTCGGCGCGGTGGCGCTCGCGCTTTGCACGTGGGCGTTGACGGCGGCTGCAAAGCCCGGCGCCGACGAGGCATTGTTGATTGGCGCCGGAGTGGTTGGCTGCGGCTTGCTCGCGGCGTTCGGTTGGCTGGAGCTCGAACGCGGCGAGAACGCGCTCATGCCGCTCTTCCTGATGCGAAACGCGACCTTCCTCGGCGTGACGTTCTTGACCCTTTTGCTTTACGCCGCACTCGGCGGCCTCATTGTGCTGCTGCCGTTCGTCCTGATCACCACCGAAGGCTACAGTGCCGTGCAAGCGGGAGCGGCCATGCTGCCGGTGCCGATCCTGATCGGCGTAGGGTCGCGGCTGATGGGGCGGATCGCCACGCGGATCGGCTCCCGATTGCCGATGGGGCTCGGCGCCCTCATCGTCGCGGTCGGGCTCATGCTCTACCTCCGCGTGGGCGGGGCTGACGCCAGCTATTGGCGCGAGGTATTGCCGGCAACGCTGGTGGTCGCGCTGGGCATGGCTGTGTGCGTTGCACCGCTCACGACGACAGTGATGAGTTCGGTCAACGCCGATCATGTCGGCGCGGCGTCTGGGTTCAACAGCGCGGTGGCGCGCCTGGGCGGTTTGATCGCGACCGCGCTCCTAGGGTTTGTTTTCGCCGAGCAGGGTTCGCCCGCCGCACTGGTCGCAAGTGCCCATGTGGCCGCACTCGTCGGCGCAGGCCTCGCGGCGCTTGCTGGGGCGAGTGCGTTTCTTTTAGTGCGCGATTTGCCCGCCAAAGAGACCGCGCATGGATGAAGAAATAAAAGACCTCATCCTGAGGAGGCCGCCCTCTTGGGCGGCCGTCTCGAAGGATGGCCGCTTGCTCCGCCTGCGCCTGCTGCCATCCTTCGAGACGCGCGCAAGAGCGCGCTCCTCAGGATGAGGTCCGAATTGTTACACATGCCCCTTCGCGGCGATGACCCGGGTATTTGATGCCCAGGATGACATTGGTGGCGTCAGCCTCAGAAAAAAATCCCCATGCTCCTCCTCCTCGAACAGTGTCTGAACGGCCTGCAATTCGGTTTGCTGCTGTTCCTGCTCGCCGCCGGGCTGACGCTGGTGTTCGGCATCATGGACCTCGTCAATCTGGCGCATGGCTCGTTCTACATGCTGGGGGCCTATTTCGCCGCGACCTTCGTGGCGCTCACGGGAAGCTTCGTGCTCGGCGCCGTGCTGGCGCTGGCCGCGACCCTCCTGGCCGGGATGGCGGCCGAGCTGATCGCGATCCGCAAGCTTTATGGCCGCGACCACCTCGATCATGTGCTCGGCACCTTCGGGCTGATCCTGTTTTTCAATGAGCTGGTGCGGCTCATATGGGGACCGGCCGGCATGAACCTGCCGCTGCCGCCCTATCTCGGCGGCTCGATCGAGATTCTCCCCGACGTGTACTATCCGGCGTACCGGATCGCGATCATTGCGGCAGCCCTCGCGGTCGCCCTGCTTCTCTACCTCGTGGTGATGCGCACGCGCGTCGGCATGTTGATCCGCGCCGGCGCGTCGAACCGCGAAATGGTCGGCGCGCTCGGCATCAATATCCAATTGCTCTACACGTTTGTGTTCGGCGTCGGGGCGGCGCTCGCGGGCCTCGCCGGACTGATTGAGGCGCCCATCCTCACGGCACAGATCGGAATGGGCGAGAACATCCTGATCGTCGCCCTCGTCGTTATCATCATCGGCGGCGTCGGTTCGATCCGGGGCGCCTTCATGGCGGCGATTTTCGTCGGCCTCGTCGATACCGTCGGCCGCGCCTTCCTGCCCGAATTGTTTCGCCTCGCGATGACGCCGGCCGCCGCATCGGCACTCGCCCCGGCGCTGTCATCTATGCTGATCTACCTGTTGATGGCCATCGTTCTCGTCCTGCGCCCGCAAGGCCTGTTTCCGGTTGACCGGAAATGAGCGCCTTTTTCACCGCCCGCAGTATCGTGATCGGTGCGCTGCTCGTCTTTCTTGCGCTGCTGCCGGCCTATGTGGTCTTGACCGGCCAGTTCTTCCCGCTCACCCTGTTCACCCGCATCGTCATCCTGGCCCTCGCCGCCACCAGCCTCAACCTCATTCTGGGTTACGGCGGCATGGTGAGTTTCGGCCATGCGGCCTATCTCGGCCTCGGCGGCTATGTGGTCGGCATCCTGGCCAAGGAAGGCATAACGTCGGGGTTCGTGCAGTGGCCGTTGGCGATTGCGGCGTCGGCGCTGTTCGGGCTCGTCGTCGGCGCGCTGTGCCTGCGCGCACGCGGCGTCTATTTCATCATGATCACGCTCGCCTTTGCGCAGATGATCTATTACGTCGCGGTCGGACTCGATCGCTACGGCGGCGACGACGGGCTCACGATCTATCGGCGCAGCCAATTTGCCGGCCTCATCGACCTCTCCGGCAAGGTGCAGTTCTACTATCTGTGCCTCGCCTTGCTCATCGCCGCGATCTTGATGGTGTCGCGCCTCGTCAATTCGCGCTTCGGAATGGTGATCCAGGGCTCGCGATCGAACGACCGCCGCATGCGCGCGATCGGATTTCCGACCTTCCGCTATCGGCTCGCCGGCTTCGTGATCGCCGGCATGATGTGCGGCCTTGCGGGCGCCCTGCTCGCCAACCACACGGATTTCATCAGCCCTGCCGTGATGCATTGGACCCGCTCCGGCGATCTCATCGTGATGATCGTGCTTGGCGGCATGGGATCGCTGTTCGGTCCGCTCATCGGCGCGGTCACGCTCCTGATGCTTGAGGAGGGGCTGTCGCGGGTGACGGAGTATTGGCAGATCATCGTCGGCCCGCTGCTGCTGTTCGTCGTGGTCTATGCCCGCGGCGGCATCGCAGGCGCTCTGGCGGGATTGCACCGTGGCTGATCCGCTTTTGCAGATCCGCAACCTGACCAAGCGGTTCGGCGGCGTGCTCGCCTCCGACGGCATTTCTCTCGATGTGCCGACGGGCGAATTGCACGCCGTCATCGGCCCGAACGGCGCCGGCAAATCAACCCTGATCGGCCAGCTGGCTGGCGAAATCAGCCCCGACGGGGGACGGATTTTCTTCAACGGGCGCGACATCACCCGCCTGCCGACCCATCGCCGCAGCGCGCTCGGCCTTGCGCGCTCGTTTCAGATCACCTCGCTGTTTCTCGATTTCACCGTGCTCGACAACGTCGCCCTGGCGGTCCAGGCCCATGCCGGGCATTCGTTCCGCTTCTGGCGGCCGGCGCGCAGCGAGGCGAAATTGCGCCACCCGGCGCTCGCCGCGCTCGCCCGTGTCGGGCTGGAGAGGCGGGCCGATGTCGTGTGCGCAAATCTCAGCCATGGCGAACACCGGCAACTCGAAATAGCCATGGCACTGGCCACTGCCCCACGCATGTTCCTGCTCGACGAGCCCATGGCCGGAATGGGCCCAGACGAATCCGCCCGCATGATCGCGCTCCTTCGCGAACTCAAGCGGGAGCAGACCATCCTGCTCATCGAGCACGACATGGACGCCGTGTTCCGGCTGGCCGATCGCATCACGGTGTTGGTTGACGGCAGGGTCATAGCGTCGGGCGTGCCAGACGACATCAGAAGTGATGCCGCGGTGCGCCAAGCCTATCTCGGCAGCCAGAAGGCGCGCCATCATGGTTAGGCCGGTACCCCAGAAAACCGCGAACCTTCTAGAGGTCGAGAATATCGAGACCTGCTATGGCCGCAGCCAAGTGCTTTTTGGGGTTTCGCTCGCCATCGCGGCGGGCGAAATGGTGAGCCTTCTGGGCCGCAACGGCATGGGCAAGACCACGACGGTGCGCTCCATCATGGGGCTGACACCGGCCGGGGCTGGCACGATTCGGTTTGCGGGCGCGGACATCCGTCGGCTGCCGCCCTATCGCGTCGCCCGCCATGGCATCGGGCTCGTGCCTGAAGGCCGCCAGGTATTTCCCAACCTGACGACCCGAGAGAATCTGCTCGCCACTGCCGGAAACCGGCGCGGCGCCACGAACCCGTGGACGCTCCAGAAGGTCGAGACCATGTTCCCGCGGCTCGCCGAACGGGCCGCCACCATGGCGCGTGCGCTATCGGGAGGCGAGCAGCAGATGCTGGCGATCGGCCGTGCGCTCATGACCAATCCCCGCCTTATCATCCTGGACGAAGCGACCGAGGGCTTGGCGCCGCTGATCCGCGACGACATCTGGCGGTGCCTCACGGCGCTCAAGCTGGCCGGCCAGTCGATCCTGGTCATCGACAAGAACGTTGAGGCGCTGATCGAGATCGCGGATCGCCACTACGTCATCGAACGCGGCCGCGTCACCTGGACTGGGACGTCCCCCGAGCTCGCCGCAGCTCCCGATGTCCAGCATCGGTATCTTGGGATATAGAGCTGTGACTCCGAAAGTTCAGTTTCATCGCGCGATGTCATGCCCCGCGAAAAAGCCTGTGAAACATTTACAACCTCATCCTGAGGAGGGCCGCATCTTGCGGCGCGTCTCGAAGGATGGCAGCGAGTCCGTGCCGTGCATCCATCCTTCGAGACGGCCGCCCAATAGGGCGGCCTCCTCAGGATGAGGTCCGAATTATTGCACACGCGCTTTCGCGGGCGATGACAACGATGAGAATCAATCGTAGCAAACGGAACACTGGGACGTCGCGTTGTGGCAGAGGTGCCCATCATATTTGTCCCTTGCGGCGAAAGATTATTGACTCGTAAATGGCAACATGACTTTAGGCGATAATGGCTTTCTCGAAATCGGACCAAGCCGGCTCGAATACAAAATGACCGGGCCTCGTCCTCATGAAGCCGCGACCTTCGTGTTGCTGCATGAAGGCCTGGGGTCGGTCGGGCTCTGGGGCGAGTTTCCGATGCGCCTTGCGGAGGCGACCGGTCTCGGGGTGCTCGCCTACTCCCGCTCCGGCTACGGCCGCTCCAGCCCTTCGGTGTTGCCGCGGCGTGTGACCTTCATGCACGAGGAGGCGCGCGACGTGCTGCCCCGCGTGCTCGACGCCATCGGGTTACGCCGCGCCATTCTGCTTGGCCACAGTGACGGAGCATCGATCGCCACCATCTACGCGGGCAGCGTCGAGGACCATCGCATCCGCGGCCTGGTGCTGCTCGCGCCCCATTTCTTCACGGAGGAATTCGGCGTCGCCGAGATCGCGCACATGCGTGAAGCCTACGAGACCATGGATTTGCGGGCGAAGCTCGCAAAGTGGCACCGCGATCCTGACAATGCGTTCTACAACTGGAGCGGCCCATGGCTCGAACCGGCCTTTCGCGAGTGGGACATTACGGAGGAGCTCGCTTATATTCGGGTGCCGATCCTCATCATTCAGGGCGAGGACGACCAATATGGCACGCTGCGACAGATCGAAGTCGCCAGGGAGGAGTGCTACTGTCCGGTCGAAGCCGTGGTCCTGAAAGGAATCCGCCACGTCCCGCACCGCGAGGCGCCGGAGGCGACGATGACGGCGATTGTCGATTTTGCCGGGCGGTTGCAGGTGAGATGAGACATATCATGGGACAAACGTCATTGGAGCCGTGAATGGCCGAAGTCGAGCAAAAACTCGCGAACGGAACGGCGCGGATCGACTTTGCCACCGATCCGTCGCGCTATCGGCATTGGAAGCTTGCCGTCGACGGCAAGGTCGCGACCCTGGTGCTCGACGTCGACGAGAAGGGCTCCTTGTTCGCGGGCTACGATCTCAAGCTCAATTCCTACGACCTCGGCGTCGATATCGAACTGGCCGACGCTTTCGAACGCATCCGGTTCGAGCATCCGCAGGTGCGTGTGGTGCTGCTGCGGTCTGGCAAGCCCAGGGTCTTCTGCGCCGGCGCCAACATCAGGATGCTGGCTGGCGCAAGCCATGCTCACAAGGTGAATTTCTGCAAGTTCACCAACGAGACCCGCAACGCCATCGAGGACGCCAGCGCCGGATCAGGCGTGCGCACGATCTGCGTGATCAGCGGGACCGCGGCCGGCGGCGGCTACGAACTTGCGCTTGCGGCCGATCACATCATTCTGGTCGACGACGGCTCGTCATCGGTGTCGCTGCCCGAGGTGCCGCTGCTCGCGGTATTGCCGGGCACCGGCGGCCTTACGCGCATCACCGACAAGCGCAAGGTGCGGCGCGACCGTGCGGACTCTTTCTGCACCACTGAGGAAGGCATCAAGGGTAAACGCGCCGCCGAGTGGCGCCTTGTGGATGAGATCACGCCCCACTCCCAGCTCGAGGCCGTTGTCGCGGCGCGCGCGCGCGAATTCGCCGGTGACGCGGAGCAACAAGGAGTGGGGGCCGCGCTGACTCCGTTGGCACGCAACCTCACGGCGGACCGCCGCGACTACAAATATGTGTCGGTTGCATTCGATCGCGCCGCACGGGTTGCGACCATAACCTTGCGCGGCCCCGACTCTCCCCCGCCGCCGTCGGCCGAAGCGATGGTAGGCCACGGCGCGGCATTCTGGCCACTTGAGGTCGCGCGCGAACTCGACGACGCCATCCTGGATATCCGCCTCAACGAACTCGACGTGGCCGCCATCGTGTTCAAATCCGAAGGCGACCCGCAGACCGTCCTCGACTACGACCTCTTTCTCGACCGGCAGGCCCAGCATTGGCTCGCGCGCGAAATCCGCCTCAAATGGAAACGCGTGCTCAAGCGCATCGATCTGACCTCGCGCTCGCTGGTCGCGCTCATCGAACCCGGCTCCTGCTTTGCCGGCATGCTCGCCGAGATTGTGTTCGCGGCCGACCGTTCCTACATGCTGATCGGCAGCCGCGACGAAGATAACCGGCCGCCGGCCAGGATCATTCTCGGAGGCGTCAATCTGTCCGGGACGCTCGCCATGAGCAACGGCCTCGACCGGTTGCGCACCCGCTTTCTCGGCGAGCCTGAGGCGCATGACAACGCCCGCCAGGCGATCGGCCAGGCGCTGGACGCCAGGGCCGCGGAAGCCCTCGGCCTCGTCACCTTCGCGCTCGACGACATCGATTGGGATGATGAAATCCGCCTCTTCCTCGAGGAGCGCGCGAGCTTCTCGCCCGACAGTCTCACGGGCCTCGAATCCAATCTGCGCTTCGCCGGCCCGGAAACGATGGAAACCAAGATCTTCGCGCGCCTCACCGCATGGCAGAACTGGATATTCCAGCGGTCGAACGCGACCGGCGAGACCGGCGCGCTATCGCGCTACGGCACCGGCCGCAAACCGGAATTCGACACGAGACGGACGTGAGCAAGAAAGAACAATACCAGGAGGCTTCCATGGATCTCGTCAACGTCGACTATTCGACCAGGATCCCGAACAATGTCGGGCTCACCGAGGATCGCCGCATCCTGCGGGCGCTGGAAGGCTGGCACCCCGGCTATCTCGACTGGTGGCGGGACATGGGACCGGAAGGGTTCCAGGAGGCGCTGGTCTATCTGCGCACCGCCGTGTCGGTGGACCCGAAGGGCTGGGCGAAATTCGACTATGTGAAGATGCCCGAATATCGCTGGGGCATCTTGCTCGCGCCTCGCGAGGACGACCGGACCATTCCGTTCGGGCACCACCTCGGTGAGCCGGCGTGGCAGGACGTACCGGGCGAGTCCCGGGCGATGCTGCGCCGCCTGATCGTGATCCAGGGCGACACCGAGCCGGCGTCCGTCGAGCAGCAGCGTCACCTCGGCAACATCGCGCCGTCGCTCTACGACCTGCGCAACCTGTTCCAGGTCAATGTCGAGGAAGGCCGCCACCTGTGGGCGATGGTTTATCTCCTGCATAAGTATTTCGGCCGCGACGGGCGCGAGGAAGCAGACGAGCTGCTGCGCCGCCGCTCCGGCAGCGCCGACGCACCGCGCATGCTGGGCGCTTTCAACGAACAGACGCCGGACTGGCTGTCGTTCTTCATGTTCACCACCTTCACGGATCGCGACGGCAAGATGCAGCTCGAAAGCCTCGCGCAATCGGGCTTCGATCCGCTGTCACGCACCTGCCGCTTCATGCTGACCGAGGAAGCCCACCACATGTTCGTGGGCGAGACCGGCATCGGCCGCGTTATCCAGCGGACCTGCGAGGCCATGCGGGCGGCCGGCGTCGAGGATCCGGAGAAGATCGAACAGGTGCGCGCGCTCGGCGTCATCGACCTGCCGACTATTCAGAAAAAGCTCAATCTGCACTATTCGCTGTCCCTCGACCTGTTCGGCTCCGAGGTCTCCACCAACGCGGCGAATGCGTTCAACGCGAGCCTCAAGGGGCGTTTCCACGAGACCAGGATCGACGACGATCACCGGCTTGAGAGCGCGACCTATCCGGTGCTCAAGCTCGTCGACGGCGAGGTCAAACGCGTGGACGAGCCGGCGCTGACCGCGCTCAACATGCGCCTGCGCGACGACTATGCGGCCGACTGCGCCAAGAGCGTCGAGCGCTGGAACAAGGTCATCGAGAAAACGGGCGTCGCCTTCAGGTTGCGGCTGCCCCATGTGGCGTTCCATCGTCAGATCGGCGAATTTCGCGACTTGCACGCGACGCCCGATGGCGACCTCATCGACCCCGAGGCCTGGAAGCACCGCAGCGACCGTTGGCTGCCGTCGCGAGCCGATGGCGATTTCATCGCCGATTTGATGAAGCCGATGCGCGAGCCGGGACAATTCGCCGGCTGGATCGCGCCCCCCAAAGTCGGGATCGACAACAAGCCGGGGGATTTCGAGTATGTGAAGATTGCTGCGTGAGCTCCGAAACCAAGCCCCAGCTTTGGGAATTTACGGGAATAAGGTAGCGGTTATCGGCTGACGAAAAGAGGCACGGTCAGGCCGCGCCCGAGTTCGCCTTTTTTTGGCGATATGCTGCGGATTGGGGTCGTCTTTCACTGGCCTCGGGGAGCGAGGTGTCGATCAGGAGCTTTTTTCATGAGCGTGAATAGACGCCGAGCACTCGTAATCGTATCCAGCGCCGGCTTGGGGTGCCGTGCCATGCTCGATCTGGCGCGAGCTGAGAGCCCCTCTGACTTTGACCCCGTCGCGACCGCTAAACTACGCGCCGGAGAGATTGTTCGCGCAATAGTCGGCAGCGGACGCGACGCGTCTCGTCCCGAACCGGCGCACGACGAATTATTTAACACAGGCCTGCTGCTGCAGGCGGGCTTGAGGGCGCTGCTGCCGGTGCACGAGCGCCGCGGCGTAGCGCTGCCCGGTACGCCGTCGCCGAACGACCCAAAGGAATTGATCCTGGCCCAAGAGAATTACACGGCCGTGTTCGGGTCGGGAACGGAGGCGACGGCGGCGCAAAGAGCAACGGCCATGGCGTCGATCGAATTGGCGGCGCAACAGCTGGAGAAAGCAGGATACACGGTCCTGGCCAAAAAGGTGACTGAATGGCTGAGAACGCGGCGGTAAGATGGCATTCCTTCACACGGGTCCCGACAAATGTTGCAATTGCAGCATCAAATGTTGTGTAATAAATACAAAAACACTATTATGTACGGTATAGACATTATAGCTGGCACATAGACTTCAACATTTGTTAGTGGAATATATTTTGATAATGAATGTCCCTGTCCGAGAATCGCCCATTCGCGGTCATAACATGCATAGGGAAGCATGCTCTCCATTTCGTGGATTACCTTAAACTTTCCAGAATTCAACTGCCTATAAGACAATAAATTTACAGCCCACACGATGCAAATTATTAGTCCGAGTATCGTAATACAAAGAAACGCTACGTTTACCAATTCAATCTGGGCATCCTCACCACTTCCATAAAGCTTACCGACCAGGGCAACGACGGCGAGGAGTGCTGAAAGTACGGAAATATAAAATTGGTTGGACTGCGATCGACGCAAACTTATGTTATCTGCCATCTGCACGTAAAGCTTGTACTGCTCGACCAGATGTTGCTGATATCCTTCACCGTATTGTTTCGCGTCCATCCGCGCCCTCCAAACGCATTGTCCGTTTGCGGATCAAACCTGTTGAAATCTGATTCGTCCCCGAAAGGATTCGCCTATAGCCGGGTTTCGTCTTAAAAGATACGTAAGAGCTTTAATAAAGTTTGCAACTTCCTTCCTTTCAAGTTGCTCTCTCTCTTCCTCGAACTCACCTAACTCACTCTCTTTGAGAACGAGATCGATGGCATCGGATGAGGAACGTAGGGTGGTCGGGTAATCTGCCAATTGAACTTGGCCGTCATGGTCGCGTTCAGAATATACGAAAAATGGGTATCTCCTTCCTTTATATTCGACACTGACCGATTCCAAACCAAATTTTTTCACGCATTCGTCCCGATTATCTATACTGGCTTTAGATGCTAATCGTGGATGAAGTATCCAAAAGATGAACTTTCCGTCTTCAATTTCTTTTTTGTTAAAATGTTTAGAGCTTGTCAGCGCAGCAAGCCCCTCTTTGACCGGAATCAGAAAATTGTTGAAATAACCGTAGGCCAAGCCAGTAGATGGCAGGAGCGAAAGTGGTGCTGACTTCGATCTCTGCCTGATCTGCTCGCGAACTCCAGCAACTTTCTCGGTAAGGTAGGCCGAATTATCGATTTTGTCGATATCGAGACGCGTATAAAGTAGGCCAGCAAGATCAGTTGGTAGTTTCAAAGGGCTCTCTGGATCGAGCACAATAATTGGAAAGGCTCGTCCTAGACCAAGGACGCCCATAAACATTCCTAGTTCAAAAATAACATTGTCACGTGGGGCACGCTTCCTGTCCTCCCTGCTCTCGACGATGTCGTCTGCGCTGAGCAGCAGGATGACGAAATCAAAGAGGCTTACTGATCTTCGCAGTCCTTCGAGGAGCATCTGGCCTGATTGCAGGACATTCTGATCCCAAACCTTTACTTCAAGTTCTTGCCCGCTCTTCAGTTCCACGCCTATACGACGAGCTAGATCGAGCGATTCCGATGAACTGCCAATAAACACACGCGGAGCGACGTCCGGGTACTGGCCCGGGGCTGAGTTTGTAGACATGCAGTATCTCCCTTTATACTTAATTTTACTCTAATCGCTTCAAGTTTTGTAATTATCTGAGGTTTTGTGAGGGATAGCGTATCAGGTCTTGTAAACTTTGCAACCGCCGGTGTTGGCGTATATCAAGAAGGACGCTCTATCCGCGCGACACGTCTTTCCGCACGCCGAGTCCCATCATGAAGCGCTGGCGGATCTGCACCGGGTCGCGGTCTGTGGTGCCGACACCCGGCTTATCGTCGATGCGCGCCGCGATGAACGTCGGGCCGCCGTCGGCGAGCGCGGTGTCGATGAGCCTGTTGAAGTCCTCCTCGTCGCCTGCCCAGGCGCACTTGCTCAGCCCCGCGGCGCGGGCAAGCGCCACATAGTCGGCGGTCCCGGCCGCCGGGGTCGGCTGGCCGCCGGTGATCTGGTAGAGGCCGTTGTCCATGATCACCATGGTGAGATTTTTTGGTTGCTGCGCCGCGATGGTGACGAGGCAGCTAAGCTGCATGAGCAGCGAGCCGTCGCCTTCGAGCGCAATGACATGGCGGTGCGGCTGCGCCAGCGCCACGCCGAACGCGATCGGGATAGCTAATCCCATACTGCCCAGCATGTAGAAGTTCTGCGGGCGATGTCCCGCGGACCACAAATCGAAATTGGTGTTGCCGATGCCGCCGATCACGGCTTCGTCGTTCTTCAGCCTCGCAACGAGTTGCTTGGTCAGGTCGAAACGGTTGAGCACCTTGGCATTGTCGTAGCTGGCGACGGCGGAAACCGCGTTGGACATCTGGCACTCTCAGTTAGTGACTTTAGGCTTCGAATACTTTGCCGCCTGTAAGGAGCGGCGACAGGATGAAGGCCACCGCCGCCTGGGTCGCGACGGCCTGCTTGATCGAGCGGTCGACGATGAATTCGAGTTCGTCATGGCGCGTGATGGTGTGGGTTTCGACGGCGAGCGACTCCAGCACCGGACGCATGGTGCGGCACACCAGCGCCTGGCCGAGGTTGAATTCGCCGAGCGTGCCGCGCTCGGACACGAACATGATAGCCGGTACCTGGTAGGGCACGACGAGCGACGCCAATACGTTTGGTATCGTGCCGAATCCCGAGGTCTGCATCAGCACAGCCCCGCGCCGTCCGCCCATCCAGGCGCCGGACACGATGCCGAGCGCCTCCTCCTCGCGCGCGGTCGGAAACGTAAGGAAATCGGGGTCGGCGTGCAGGTTCTTGATGAGCGGGGTAAACACTTTATCCGGCACGTAGGTGACGAGCTTCACCTCATTGCGCTTGAGGGACTCCTGCACGATCTCGTACCACGGCCGCGCCGCGACCAGATTGGCAGTTTCCATTACGATCGATCCGACGCGCATGAAGGCGCTCCTCAGCGTGAGGTCTGCGTTGTTTTCTCACGCTCTCAAGCTTTCCTAACATGAACGCGTAGGGTGGGCAAAGTCGCCTGGCACAGCTTGCGACATGGCGCACTGGCCTCGCGCGGCTTTGCCCACGCGGTCAAACTGCGAGATCGGACAGCGTGGGCAAAGGGCGCATGCGAGGCCGCCCCAAGTCGCACGGCACGTCGATGCGCCTTTGCCCACCCTACAACAACTGATATGACGTGCCCGGGGAAACCGAGGAGCGTGGCGCGGCATGACGAGACCGGTGAACTGGCTTTGGCCCAACGGCAAGCGAACCGCGGTCGTCTTCAACGTCTGCCTTGAGGCGTGGTCCGATGGCAAGGCGCCCGGTATCAGCCCGATGGGAAACCCGCTGCCGGCGGGCGTGCTCGACACCATGGCGATCTCATGGGCGGCATATGGGGTCAAGCGCGGCATCCATCGGCTGCTCGACGGCTTCCGGCAGCACCGGGCGGCGGCGAGTATCATGGTGAACGCGGTGATCGCCGAACGGGCGCCCGAGACCGTCAGGGCGATTGCGGATGCGGGGCACGAAGTGCTGTCCCACTCCTACGCCATGGACGTGATACCGGCATTGCTGTCGGACGAGGACGAACGCAAGAACATCGCGCGCTGCACGGCGCTGCTTGAAAAAGCGTCGGGCCGCAAGATCGAGGGCTGGCTCAGCCCGCGTGGCACATCGCGCCCCGAAACGCCGCGCCTTCTCATCGAGGCCGGATACCGCTGGTACGGCGACGTGCTCGACGACGATCTCCCCTATGTGCAGACCTTCGGCAACGGGCAGATCGTCGCGATCCCGCTCGGAACCGACGTCAACGACATGCAGTTCATGAAGTACGGCAACGCGCCGAAGACTATGCTGGAATCCTTCCACGAGAACATCGTGGTCGCCAAGGAGAAGGACGAGCTGTCGATCATCGACGTCACCTGCCACGCCCACATTTTCGGCCGTCCGCGCGGCGCCTACTACTATGAAAAGATCGTCGCGGCGGCGGCCCGCGATCCCGACGTCTGGATCGGGACGCGCGCCCAGATCGCCCATCATGTGCTCGCGCAGAAGGCCTCAAGCGATGCCGATCGACTTTGACCCCGAGGACGGCGACACCCACCAGGAAATCCGCACCGGCGTGCGCAAGCTTTGCGCCCAATTCCCGGGCGAGTATTGGCGCCGCCTCGACCGCGAGGCGGCCTATCCGGCGAATTTTGTGAAGGCCGTCACGGCCGCCGGCTATATGTCGGCCCTCATTCCGGAGGAGTATGGCGGCTCGGGCCTGCCGCTGTCGGCGGCAGCCGCAATCCTTGAGGAGATCCAGCGCGCCGGATGCAACGGCGCGGCCTGCCACGCACAGATGTACATCATGGGCACCCTGCTGCGACACGGCAGCCCCGAGCAGAAGCGCAAATATTTGCCCGGGGTCGCGTCGGGCGAACTACGCCTGCAGGCCTTCGGCGTGACCGAGCCCTCAAGCGGCACAGATACGTCCTCGATCAAGACCTTCGCGCAGCGCGAGGGCGATCATTACGTGGTCAATGGCCAGAAGATTTGGACCTCACGCGCGGAATATTCCGACCTGATGTTGCTCTTGGCCCGCACCACGCCAAAACATCAGGTCGCCAAGCGAACCAACGGCCTCTCGGTCTTCATTCTCGACATGCGGACCGCCAAGGATGCAGGGCTCGCGATCCGGCCGATCCGCACCCTGATGAACCACTCCACCACCGAGGTGTTCTTCGACAATGTGCACATTCCGGCCGAGAACCTCATCGGCGAGGAGGGCAAGGGATTTCGTTACATCCTGTCCGGGATGAATGCGGAACGCATTCTCATCGCGGCGGAATGTATCGGCGACGCCAAATGGTTCATCGAAAAGGCCACCGACTACGCCAAGGAACGGGTCGTATTCGATCGCCCGATCGGCAAGAACCAGGGCGTCCAGTTTCCGCTCGCCAAGGCCTATGCGCAGATGCGTGCCGCCGAGCTGATGGTGCACAAGGCGGCTGAATTGTTCGAAGCCGGGACGAACTGCGGCGCCGAAGCCAACATGGCAAAGCTGCTCGCGGCCGACGCGTCCTGGGCAGCCGGGGAAGCTTGCGTCCAGACCCACGGCGGCTTTGGCTTTGCCGAGGAATACGACATCGAGCGCAAATTCCGCGAAACGCGGCTCTACCAGGTGGCGCCGATTTCAACGAACTTGATCCTGAGCTTCTTGGCCGAGCACGTGCTCGGCCTGCCGAGATCGTATTGACGTAGCCCGGATGGAGGGAACCGTTCTTAACGGTCCCGTAATCCGGGATCGGCGCTTCAGTCGCGGCGAGGCCTAACCCGGATTACGCTGCGCTCCATCCGGGCTACGAGATCAAGCGGACAGCTGCGCGGCCTCGCGCGCCCCGGTCGCGGCAAAGCGCGCCGCCAGCGTTTCGATGACGAAATACATGGTCGGCAACAGGAACAGGGTCATCAGCGTCGCCACCAGGAGGCCTCCGGCCACGACCGTGGCAAGGCTGCGCTGAACGTCGCTGCCCACGCCGGTTGCCATCGCGGCCGGCAGCATGCCGACCGTAGCAACGGTCGCGGTCATGAGGACGGGCCGCAGGCGCTCGCTCGCGCCGGTCACCACGGCCTCCATGAGCGGAAGGCCGAACTCGCGCACGCGGTTGAGGTTCGCCACCATGATGACCCCATTCATGACGGCGACGCCGAACAGCGCAATGAACCCGACACCGGAGGCCACGTTGAGGGTAACGCCCGTGACATGCAGGGCAACGAGCCCGCCGAGCGTCGCCAGCGGGACGACGCCGAGAATGAGGATCACTTGGCGCAGGAGACCGAATTCCGCGTAGAGGAGAATGATCATGAGGCCGAGAATCAGGCCGAGGATCAAGACAAAGCGCGCCTCTGCCCGCTGCTCGTCTTCGAAATGTCCGATCCATTCGATGCGATAACGTTTCGGATCCAACGAAACCTTGTCAGCCACCGCCCGCTTGGCATCCGCCAGAAGCGCCGGGAGGCTGCGCCCGGCGGAATCGAACTTCACCATGAGGTAGCGGCGATTCATATCGCGATTGATCGTGCTTTCGCCTTGCTGCAACTTGATGCGTGCCACCTGTGAGAGCGGAACAAGAGCGCCGCCGCTCGATGTGAGCAGCAATCGCCCGATGGCTTCCGGACTGCTGCGAACCGCCTCCGGGAAGCGCACGGTCGTGTCGTACACGCGCTCGCCGATGAAGACCTGGCTCACGGCTCCGCCGCCAATTCCCGTCTGAATGAGATCCGTGATGTCAGCGACATTGATGCCATATCGCGCCGCAGCCTCGCGATCGGCTGTGATGACGATCTGAGGCAGCGGCGGTCGATCATCGACCAGCACCTCGGTGGTGCCGGGCGTAGCTTTAAGTGCCGTGGCGACGTTATTGCCGATGCGCCGCAGTTCATTGAAGTCGTCTCCGTATATTCTTGCCGCAAGCTGGCTGTGCGGCTCGAAAATCTTGTCCTTGATGCTGTCGAGGATGGGCTGGCTGACGGCCAGTTCGTATCCGGGAAGCTCGGCGAGCCGCGCCTTCATGCGGTGGATGAGATCCTCCTTGGACTCTCCGGGCGGCCAGGTGTCGTAGGGGTGAAGTACGATCAGCATTTCGAGATGCGAGGGGGTATTGGGATCGGTGCCTTCGTCGTTGCGACCAATATGATTTACGACGGTCGACACCTCCGGAAACTCCAACACGGCTTTGCGCAACTCGGCATCCATCTCGCTCGCTTTCGCCAGCGAAATGCCGCCGACCATCTCGCCATGAAGAAAGAGTCCGCCTTCGTCGAGATCCGGCAGGAATTCACGAGAGACTGTGATCGCGAACCCGACGACCGTGACGGCGGCGCCGGCAGTGATCAGGTAAGCGATGCTTGGCCGACGCAGCGAGCCCCGCAATGTGCGCCGGTATCCGGCTTCGATCCAGCAGAGGACGTAGTTGCGGAACACGCGCCGTGGCTTGCGATAGGCGAGGTAAGCCAAGCCGGGAACCAGCGCCAACGCGAGCAGCAGCGCTCCGAATTGCGCAAACCCAACCGCATAGACCATGGGATAAAACAGCTTTGCCTCGATCCTTTGGAAGGCGAACAGCGGCAAATAAGCCGCGATGATGATCAGGGTAGCAAAGAAGATCGGTCGCGCGACTTGATGGGCGGCAGCGCGTGCGGCACCTTCGGTGAGCAGTTCCTCTGGCTTGGATTCACGACGCCGCAGGATCGCTTCCGTCATGACAATTGCGGCATCGACAATGATCCCAAAATCGATTGCGCCGAGTGACAACAGGTTCGCTGGAATTTTGAAGAAATTCATCAGGACGAAGACCGTCACCATGGCAAACGGAATGGTGATGCCGACGATCATGGCGCTGCGTGGACTGCCGAGGAAAAGAATGAGCACGATGAGAACGAGGCCTATCCCCTGAAAGATCGTGTGTGAGACCTTGCTGACCGTTTGGCCGACGAGGTCCGAGCGGTCGTAATAGGGCACGATCTGCACGTCGTCGGCCGCCAGACGCTCGTTGAGTTCGGCAACCTTGGCGTGAATGCCTTCCAAGACCCGTGAAGGGTTGTCGTCTTTCAGCAGAAGGACGGTGCCTTCAATGACGTCGTTGTGCTGGTTCTTGCCGACGATGCCGTGCCGCTCGAGGTTGGCGAGCTTGAGCCGGCCAAGATCGCGCAGGAAGATCGGCGTGCCGTTTCGCTGCGTGACCACGATGGCGCCCAGGTCGTCAAGGCTTTGGACAAAGCCGATGGCGCGGATGACGAATCCAAGATCGCCCCGCGCCACGACACTGCCGCCGGCGTTACTGCTGTTGGCGTTAATCGCGGCTTCGACGTTTGCCAAAGACAGGTTGAAACGTATGAGCTGCTGCGGATCGAGCTGAAGCTGGAACTGCGTCGTAATACCGCCGAAGTTCGAGACGTCGGCAACGCCCGGCACCTGTTTCAGCGCCGGAATGACGGTCCAGCGCTGAATCTCGGAAAGCTCGCGCTGACCCTTGGTATCGGATTCGAGCGTGTAATAGTAAATTTGACCGGTAGGCGAGGTCACCGAGTCGAGGCCCGCCGTAATGCCGGGCGGCAAGGTGACGTCCTGGATGCGTTCATTGATGCGCTGGCGAGCCCAATATTTCTCGATGCCATCGCGGAACACGATGCTGATCAACGACAGGCCGAACGTGCTCTTGGAGCGCATGAACAGCAAGCCCGGCGTTCCGTTGAGCTCGCGCTCGAGCGGGATGGTGATGCGCTGCTCGACCTCTTCGGCCGCCATGCCGGGCGCCTGGGTAACGACTTGCGAGCTCGTATCGGCGATGTCGGGGTAGGCTTCGATGGAAAGCTGGGTCCAGGAATAGTAGCCGTAAATCGAGACGAAGACGCAGATCATCGCCACCACAAGGCGCTTGCGAAGAGCGTAGCCGACGAACCAGTCAATCATTAAGGAGCACTCCGCCCTTTACGACGATGCGTTCGCCAGCCTTGAGGCCGTGCTCGACAACGGCCTGGTCGCCTTGTTGAAAGCCGACCTCGACGGGACGCGCCTCGAATGTCCATGGCGCCACCTCGACGAACACCCGATCGGTCTCCTCCTTGAGCACCAAGGCCCGTGTGGGAACGACCTGCATCGTCTGCCGCGGCGCCAGAAAGGTGGCGTCCGCGAACATGTTCGGCTTCAACTTCATGTCCGGATTGTCGAAGGCGATCCTGATCTTGGTGCGGCGCGTATCGGGATCGAGAACGTCGCTGATGAAGAGCACCTTGCCGGCGAAAACCTCGCTCGGATATGCGGAAAAAACGACGTCGACGTCTTGTCCCCGCGTTACCAGGGCCGTGTCCTTTTCCGGCACGTTTGCTGTGACCCAAACGGTGCCGAGGTTCGCAATCGTCATGATTGCGGCGGTCGCATCGTTGAGAAATGCGCCCCGCGCCACTTGGAGGTCGATCACGCTGCCGGCGGCCGGCGCTTTCAGCGTCAACAGCCGGGACTGTTCCTTCTGATCCGCCGGCACGCCGATGGCGCGCAGCCGCGATTGGGCGCGCTCGAGTTCGGCGACGGCCTGGTCGTAATCGCTCTGCGCCTGCTCCCGGTCCTTGATTGCTGCGCCGCCGGCTTTTTCCAGGCCCAATTGCCGGTCGAGCGCTTTTTTGGTGAGCGTCAGCACGGACCTCGCCTTCTCGATGTCGGCATAGGCCTGAGCCAGGTCGCCGGAGTCGATCACGACAAGGTCCTGCCCCTGCACCACGCGCTCACCGAGTTGAACCATGAGGTCCGTCACGCGGCCGGTCACCGGCGGAAGCACCTTCACGGTGCGCGCCGGGTCGGCCTCGACGACCGCCGGCAATACCAGCTTGCGCTGGATTTCCCGCTGTGCCACCGGGCCGACGGTGAGCTTGCCCCTCAGCGGTGACCCGTCAGGAACGCTGATGCGCGCCCCCTCCCGGATCAGCATCGGAGCTTCTTCTTGCAACGCCGCAACGGGCGAGCGGCGCGCTGATCCATTCACCGCGGAACGAACGGCATCGATCGCGGATTGATAGGCGCCGATTCTGAAGATTCCGATCGCGAGAGCAGCCGCGAGCGCAGCCACCGTGAATGCGATCCAGGTCCACGTCAGCGCGTGCCCGGAGCGGACATATTTGCCGTCATCTGAAACTTGACTTTGCGCCATCTGTCATTCCCCGATTGACGATGACTACGCGCATGGCCTCCGGGCTCGGCTGAGGCCGGTTCCCCATCCTGGTGGCGGTAAAAGAGTTGTCGCGCGGGCGACGTCACGCCATGAAGTCTGGGGACGCCAGGGGCCGTTCAATCAATGATTGTCAGACAGACGGCGGCGCTCGGGCCTGGAAAAGGAGATGGCCCAGCGTCCATGGCGTGGCTTCGGTATGGGGCGAAAATTGCACCTTACTGACGTCGGCAGGCGCGCCGGACGCCGGCGCATCCGGCGGCATCATGGAGGCGCCCATGTTGATGACGACGCAAATTGCACAATAATCGAATCCCAGCCTGACCGGCTTCGAGGCCGGATCGCCCGGGTCGTCGGTTAATTGATTGTAAATTCCCGCGGTCGCTTGAGGCGATAACGCGCCTTGGCGAAAGCCCTCAATGCGGTGCGCATGCCCGAACGACACAATGATTTGGATCGCCATGGCGAGCAACGCCCACCACGCACCAGACCGCCGGTTTGTGCGAACCCAACGCATTCAGTCGAACGTTCAAGCCAAGGGCCTTAATTTCAGGCCCGGAAGCATACACTGTCGCGCCGCGAGGTCGCGTATGTCAATTGCGCACAACGCCGACCAAGCGATAGCGCTACCATCCGGGTACCGTCAGCCACAATGCTGGCAGTCGTCGGAGCTTCTTCTCCCTCCCCCCTTGTGGGGGAGGGTCGGGGCGGGGGGTCGTGCCGTGGGGCACTGCTGTGCCACCTCTCCCCACCCCCACCCCCTCCCCACAAGGGGGAGGGGAGGAGTTCGCGGCACCGTCACGCTTAAATTTACCGCACAGGCGCAGTCGCCCGCAGGGCGTCCACCACGCCGAGGTGCCCAGTCCCCAAGTGTTCGCTAAGCATTCCCGTTTAGTTCGAGCCAGGAGCCAACTGGGGGAATGCCGGCTCATGGGGTCGAGCGCAACCTCGTTCCGGACGTCGCGAAAAAGTGTAGGCGGTCGGCGGCGGCCACCGCACGGATTGTTTTGCCCGGCGTCGGGGCCGATGAGCCTAACACCCTGACAACGAGATCGCCGCGTCCGATCTGCAGGGTTCCGTAGACCAGGCATTCCGGCCCAATGCGTTCGACCGCCGTCACCACGAAATCAAGTGCCAGGCCGGCGGCCGGGCGGACATCGGGGCCGGTAAGCGTAAGCTCATCCGGGCGCACGCCGATCACGCCGCCTTCGGGCAGAGGAAAGCCGCGGCTGAGTTCGGCCGCCTCGGATGCCGTGACATGAATGAGGTTCATGGGCGGCGCTCCGATGAACGTCGCCACGAAGGTCGTCGCCGGCCGTTCGTAGATTTCGAGTGGCGGTCCGATCTGCTCGACGCGGCCCGCATTCATGACCACCAGCAGGTCGGCGAGCGTCATCGCCTCGAGCTGGTCATGGGTCACATAGATTGATGTGGTGCCGAACGAACGCTGCAGCCGGCGAATCTCGACTCGCATCGAGCCGCGCAGCTTGGCGTCAAGATTCGACAGCGGCTCGTCGAACAGAAATGCCTTCGGCCGGCGCACCACCGCGCGACCCATGGCGACGCGCTGGCGCTGGCCGCCGGAAAGCTCCCGCGGCTTGCGGTCAAGAAAGTCGGCGATCTGCAGCATGCGGGCGGCTTCGCGCACGCGCGCATCGATGGCGTCGACCGGCATGCGCCGATTGCGCAGGCCGTAGGCCATGTTGTCGTAGACGCTCATATGCGGGTAAAGCGCGTAATTCTGGAATACCATGGCGATGTCGCGCTCGGCCGGCTCGCGATGATTGACGACCTCGCCGTCGAACAGCACTTCGCCGGCCGTGATGGCTTCGAGGCCCGCCACGATGCGCAGCAGCGTCGACTTGCCGCAGCCCGACGGGCCGACCAGAACGCACAGGCTTCCGTCGGGAATCGTGAGGCTGACCTCACGGACCGCAACAACGCCGCCCGCATAGGTTTTGCTCACCGCCCGCAGCGCGACCTCGGCCACCTTGCCCCCTTCACTTCTCGGTCTCGACGAGTCCCCTGACGAACAGCCGTTGCATGGCGATGACGACCAGCACCGGCGGCAGCAGCGCCAGAATCGTGGTCGCCATAACGAGATGCCACAGCGGGGTGTCGTCGGCCGCGCGCGCCATCCGCTGAATGCCCATCACGATGGTGTAGTAGGACTGATCGCTGGTCACAAGCAGCGGCCACAGGTATTGGTTCCAGCCGTAGATGAACAGGATCACGAACAGCGCGGCGATGTTGGTGCGCGACAGCGGCAACAGGATGTCGCGGAAGAAGCCCATCGCGGTGGCGCCGTCGATGCGTGCGGCCTCTGCAAGCTCGTCCGGGATCGTCATGAAGAACTGACGAAACAGAAAGGTCGCGGTCGCGCTCGCGATCAGCGGGATGGTCAGGCCCGCATAGCTGTTGAGGAGGCCAAGCTGCGCGACCACCTCGAAGGTCGGCAGGATGCGAACCTCGACTGGCAGCATCACGGTGAGGAAGATGGTCCAGAACGCCGCGACCCGGAATGGGAACTGGAAATAGACGATCGCAAAAGCCGACAACAGCGATACCGCGATCTTACCGACCGCGATCAGGATCGCCACGATCAGAGAATTGACCAGCATGCCGGCGATCGCCGGCGCACCGGCATTGGAAACGCCCTGCGAGAGCACCGTGCCGTAGTTCTTGACGAAATCCGAACCCGGCCACAGCGGCAGCCGCCCAGACAGGAAATCAGCGCCCGGATGGGTCGAGGCGACAAAAGCGAGCCACACCGGCGCCACCATGACGGCGACGCCCAGCGCCAGCAGCGCATGCGCCGCGATGGTGAAGGCCGGCCTGTTTTCCACCATGGCGACCTCAGTAGTGAATGTTGCGCTCGACGAAGCGAAACTGCGCTAGCGTCAGCGCTATCACGATCGCCATCAGCACGACCGATTGAACCGCCGATCCGCCGAGATCGAGCGATTCGAACCCGTCCTTGAACACCTTGTAGACCAGGATCGTGGTGGCGGTGCCCGGACCGCCGCCGGTCGTGGCGTGGATGATTCCGAACGTATCGAAGAACGCATAGACGATGTTGACGACGAGAAGGAAGAACGTCGTCGGCCCGATCAGGGGCAGGATGACGGTGCGAAAGCGCCGCGCCGGCCCGGCGCCGTCGATCGCCGCGGCTTCGATCAGCGAGCGCGGGATCGACTGCAGCGCGGCGAGGAAGAATACGAAATTGTAGGACACCTGCTTCCATGCCGCAGCCGCCACGACGAGGACGAACGCATCGGTGCCGTTGAGGAGCGGGTTCCAGGGCAAGCCGAGGCGCGACAACGCATAGGCGTAGATGCCGGTGGTCGGGTGTAGCAGGAACCACCACAGCACACCGGCGATCGCGGGGGCGACCGCATAGGGCCAGATCAGCAGCGTCGTGTAGACGCGTGCGCCGCGCACGAGCCAATCCGCCATGGCGGCAAGGAGAAGCGCGACCCCCAGCGCGAGCGCCGCAACGGCAAGCGAAAACACTGCCGTGATGGCGAAGGATTGCAGATAGGCTTCATTGGCGAACAGGCGTTCGAAGTTTGCGAGGCCGACAAATTCCCGCTTCAGACCGAACGGGTCTTCCTGCATGACCGACTGATAGATCGCCTGGCTCGCGGGCCACACGAAGAACACCAGGGTGATGGCGAGCTGCGGCATGACCAGGAGCATCGGCAGCACGACGCCCCCAAACGTTACGCGTTTCGTGAGCATCACCGCGCGGCCCCGGTCACTATTTAGTGGATTGATTCTATGAAACCAATCGTATCGGACGAATCGAATTCAAACCCTCGGGACCTCATCCTGAGGAGGCCGCGCTCTTGGCGCGGCCGTCTCGAAGGATGGCCACGGGCACGATCTCGCCCGTGGCCGTCCTTCGAGACGCGCGCAAGAGCGCGCTCCTCAGGACGAGGCTGACGGATGATGTCGATATGATTCGTACCATGGAAACGCTGTACCAGGCCGCGGCCGGCGGCCTACTTGTTCGCCCTCTCGAACTGGCGCAGCAGGTCGTTGCCGCGTTTGACAGCGCTCTCGAGCGCTATCTTGGCTGGTTTCTTTCCGGCGAAGGCCTGCTCCAGCTCCTCCTCGATGACATCGCGAATCTGCACGAACGAGCCGAGCCGCAGGCCCTTGGAGTTCTCGGTCGGCTGGTTGAGCGTAATCTGCCGGATGGCGGTGTCGGTTCCGGGGTTGCGATCGTAATAGCCTTGCGCGCGCGTAAGCTCGTAGGCCGCGCGCGTGATCGGCAGGTACCCGGTGTTCTGGTGCCACCACGCCTGGGTCTCGGCGCGCGACAGGAAGGTGAAGAATTTCGCGACGCCCTTATATTCGGCGTCCGGCCGGCCCTTGAGCACCCAGAGCGAGGCGCCGCCGATGATCGAGTTCTGCGGCGCGCCTTTGACGTCGGGCCAGTAGGGCTGCATGCCGTAGCCGACCTCAAACTTCGCGGTGGGGAGCACGGCGGCGCGCGAAGCCGACGAGCCCATGAAGATGCCGCACTCGCCGGCGACGAATTTCGGTATCGCCTTGTTGGTGCGCCCTCCGTAGTCATAGAGCTTGGTCTTCTGCCACTCCGTGAGAGTCGCGATCTGCCTTGTCACCACCGGGCCATCGATCTTGAGCTCGGTGTCAAGACCCTCGAAGCCGTTGGCTTTGGTGGAGAGCGGTACGTTGTGATAGGCGGACAGGTTCTCGACCAGCACCCAGGACGGCCATTCGGTGGTAATGCCGCAGGGCAGCCCCGCGGCCTGCAGTTTCTTCGCCGCTGCCTCAACCTCGGGCCACGTACGCGGCGGCGCATTGGGGTCGAGGGCGGCTTTCCGGAACGCGTCCTTGTTGTAGTAGAGGATCGGGGTCGAGGAATTGAACGGCACCGACAGCATGTTGCCGGCGCGGTCGGTGTAATAGCCGGTGACGGCCGGGAGGTAGGACTTGGGATCGAACGGCTCGGCCTGATCCTTCATCAGCTGGTACGCCGGATAGACGGCGCCCTTGGCGGCCATCATGGTGGCGGTGCCGACCTCGAACACCTGCAGCATCGCGGGATGCTGGCGGGCGCGAAAGGCCGCGATGGCTCCCGTCATGGCTTCGGGGTAGCTGCCTTTGAAGACCGGTATGACCTTGAAGTCCGATTGCGCAGCGTTGAAGTCGGTCGCGAGCTTCTCGAGTTTCTCTCCAAGCTCCCCGCCCATAGCGTGCCACCACTGGATTTCGACCGCTGCGCGGGTCGGCGTGGCGCCGGCGAACCCGGCAGTAGCAATCAAGACGACTGCCAAACGATGAATCAGCAAACGATGAATCAACATGTCGCTTCCCCCATGGATTTGTCCGCCAGTATACGGGTGGCAAAATTTTAAAGCACGAACTCACTCTTATTGTACCACCATAGACCATTGCGTGGCGGGTCCAAAGTGTGGCTCGGATGGGTAGCTTCAAAGCATCGCGTGACGGCATGATGAAACCGGTTGAAGTTCTCGCGCTTGACAATCCGCTTCCGGCGCTTAGTTTCCCCCGCATGGGGACCGGCGATCTCCCCACGAGGCGACATGCTGAAGAATCGCGTCCCGCTTGCAACGCAAGGACGCTCCCATGCCCTCGATGAATACGATTTCCGTCGACAAGCTTGCCCGACTCATCGGCACTCCCAACTGCCCGGCTTTGGTCGATGTGCGGACCGATGATGACTACAAGGCCGATCCCCGCCTGATTCCGGGCTCGATCCGCCGGTCCCATGCCGATGTTTCCGCATGGACATGCGAATTTACCGGCCGTTCCGCTATTGCGATCTGCCAAAGCGGTGCCAAGCTTAGCGAGGGCGCGGCCGCCTGGATGCGTCATGCCGGGGTTGCGGCCGACTCGCTTGAGCACGGCTTTGATGGTTGGCGCAAGGCCGGCCTCCCCTTGGTGACCACAACCAGAATGCCCCCGCTCGACGACCAGAAGCGCACCGTCTGGGTAACGCGGGCCCGCCCCAAGGTTGACCGCATCGCCTGTCCGTGGCTGATCCGTCGCTTCGTCGACCCCCGCGCCGTGTTCCTGTTCGTCGCTCCGGCTGAGGTGGAAGGCGTGGCGGAGCGGTTTTTCGCCACGCCCTTCGACGTCGAAGGCGTATTCTGGGGGCACCGCGGAGATACCTGCACTTTCGATGTCATGGTAGAAGAGTTCGGCCTTGCAACCGAGCCGTTGCTTCGCCTGGCGGCGATCGTGCGCGGCGCGGACACTGGCCGCATGGACGCCGCGCCGCAGGCCGCCGGTCTGCTCGCTGCCTCGCTCGGCCTGTCGCGCATGTATGCGGACGACCTCGCACAACTCGAAGCCGGGATGACACTCTACGACGCATTCTACCGATGGTGCCGGGACGCCATGGACGAAACCCATACCTGGCATGCGAAGCGACCTGGAGCATGACGTGCAAGAAATATCGGCTGTGCCGGCCGCAACTCCCGCGTCGCGCGTATTCCCTTCGATCGGGCAGGCGCTGCGCGTATGGCTGAAGGTTGCGGCCCTGAGTTTCGGCGGGCCGGCCGGGCAGATCGCCGTCATGCATCGAATCATCGTGGAAGAGAAGCGATGGGTGTCGGAGGCCCGGTTCCTGCATGCGCTCAACTATTGCATGTTATTGCCCGGCCCCGAGGCCCAACAGCTTGCCACGTACATCGGCTGGCTGATGCACGGCACGCTGGGCGGCGTGATCGCGGGCGGGCTGTTCGTTCTGCCCGGCATCGTCGCGATCATGGCGTTGAGCTATGTCTATGCGGCCTTCGGCAACGTCCCGCTGGTCGCCGCGCTGTTCTTCGGACTCAAGGCCGCGGTGCTCGCCATCGTCCTGGAGGCGGTCTTGCGCATCGGCAAGCGCGCCCTCAAGAACAATGTTCTGGTCATGCTCGCGGCGGCGGCGTTCGCCGGCATCTTCTTCTTCGACGTTCCGTTTCCAATCATCGTGTTTGGCGCGGCTTTGATCGGCTACGTCGGCACCGCCAGCGGTGTCGCGTGGTTCGAGGGAGGTTCCGGACACGGCAGGGTGAAATCGGATGGGGGGACCGACAGCCTGCTCGGCGAAGACTTACCCGAACATGCCCGCCCGGCAGTCGCTCCTGCCTTGCGAGTCGCCGGCATCTGGCTGGCGCTTTGGCTGGTGCCGGTGGTTGCGATCGTGTCGGCGCTGGGCCCAACCGATGTGTTCAGCAAGATCGCGATCTTCTTCAGCAAAATGGCGATGGTGACGTTTGGCGGCGCCTACGCGGTACTTGCCTATGTGGCGCAGCAGGCCGTTGAAAACTACGGCTGGCTCAAGCCCGGCGAAATGTTGGACGGCCTCGGCATGGCGGAAACCACGCCCGGGCCGCTGATCATGGTGCTGCAGTTCGTTGGCTTCATGGCGGCCTACCGCGATCCGGGCGCACTTTCGCCCATGCTGGCCGGCACGCTGGGCGGATTGCTGGCTACGTGGGTGACGTTCACGCCGTGCTTCCTGTGGATCTTTCTCGGCGCCCCGTTCGTCGAGACGCTTCGCGGCAATAAGGCGCTGGCCGGCGCTCTTTCGGCGATAACGGCTGCGGTCTGCGGCGTGATTCTCAATTTGGCGATCTGGTTCGCGATACACACGATCTTTCGCGAAACGGCGCCGGTTCGCGGCTACGGACTGTCGTTCGACGCGCCGCTGCCGGCAAGCGCCGACCCGTGGGCATTCGCCCTCGCCGCTGCCGCGGTCCTGGCGATTTTCCGCTTCAAATTCGGAATGCTATGGACGCTCGCGGGATCTTGTGCGGCGGGAATTGTTCTCTTCGGCCTCGGCGTTCTACGATGAAGCGCGGCTTTGAGAGATTGTGGAGAATGCCAAGCCGCAAACACGCGACGCGGACCAGCCTGTCCAACCGGAGACTGATATGACCAAGAACTCGACCTCACGAGCTGATGTGGATCATGCTCGCGTTTTTTTCATGTGTGGTGCTGCTCTGTCGCTCGCGGTCGGCCTTCTGGTGCAGGCAACCGCCGCGCACGCGCAGAACGAAGACCGGGTCAAGGCCGGTGTGACGACGTGGCGCAACAGCGGCTGCTCCGACTGCCACGGCGCTTTTGCGGACGGCGAAAAGCAACGCGACGAGTCGCCGACCGGCGCCAACTTGCGAACCACACGGCTCGATGCTGCGGCGCTCAAGCAGACAATCTCCTGCGGACGCCCCGGCACTGGAATGCCCGCCTTCGACGAAGGCGCCTACAAGGTCCGGGCCTGCAATGGGCAAGCGCTGGGGCCGCCTCCGAGCGACCTCTACCCGACGCCCCGCACTCTGACGCCGGATGAAATCGACGCGGTGGTGACGTATCTTCAGGCTCGCATCGTCGGCAAGGGCCGGACCATCACGAAGCAAGAATGCCTATTCTACTACGCCGACCAACCTGAATGGTGCGACGACTACAAATGACGACGATCGCCTCGCGCTGTCGCGGCGCCAGCGCGCCATCCGAGCGTTCGACTCGGGCGGGCCGGAAGGCTGCACGCCGGCGGCGACCAGATAGGGTATAATAATACCTATGTACGGTATATGGCTGTTCGGGGCGGATTTTAGCAAAACGAACTAATTTTGGAATTCCCAACGAAATCAATGCCGTCCGGTTTCCACGCCCGCGGCGATCCTGGATCACTGGACCGTTTTTTCAGTGGGGTCACCCCATCGGTGCAGTCATTCCGGGGCTCGGTCGCAGACCGAGAGCCCGGAATCCATAACCACAGGTCAGGGAGTATGGATTCCGGGCTCGCCTCCGCTTCGCTACGGCGCCCCGGAATGACCAGTCGTTAAAAGCACAGGTGAGGCCCGCTAGCGCCCGCACCCTCCAGTGTCATGCCCGCCCAGAGACAATACGACCGGACGCCCGATTATCTCGGCAGCGCCGCGAGCTGCGGCACGTCCTCTTCTTTCGGGGCAACGGCCTTGGCGGTGATCAGCGTCATCGCCACGGTGTCGTAGTAGCCCATGGTGGCGACGAGATCGATAAGGCCCTTCTCGCCGAATTGTTTCACGGCTGCCGCATAGGTCGCGTCTGAAACCGCCTTGTCGCGATACATTTCCGTCGCGTAGTTGTAGAGGATCGTCTCATCCTCCTTCATTTTTTCCGGGCGCTTGCCGGCCGCAATATCGGCGCCGACACTCGCATCGAGACCGCCGCGCACCGCCGCCCGGTAGTGGCCGCGCCAGATCCACTGGCTCGACCATTGCCGCGCCGTGATCATGATCGCAAGTTCGGTGAGCCGCGGCTGCAGTCCGGTGCCCCAGCGCACGTAGTCTGACACCGCCTCCAGTTTGTTCGCGAGCTCGGGGCTGCGCATATAGACCTTGAAGGGCGGGTTCTTCAAAGCGGTGGTGTTGTTGCGCGGGGGCTTCTGCAGGTTCTCGACGTAGGCCTTCTGTTCCGCGCTGAGCTGGTCCGGATTGAGCGCGGGGTAGCGCTCCTGCGCGGCGGCAGCAAGCGGCAGCGCGAACGCGGCGGTAACGCATGCAGTCGTTAACAGGTACTTCATCAAGTCCTCCCTTTGTTGGCGGCTTCTGGCCCATACCGACTCACAGCGGGCGCCCCGGTCAACAGCCTTGGCGTCCGAGAAACGTGAGCATCCTAACCCATATCGTCGGCTATAATGCTTCGGAACTCAGCCATTATCCATAGGACCGTTGACTTTATGCAGCGCTTCCAAAACGGCCCTCCGGGTCATGGGTTCGATCAGATCGATGGTGGAGAGGCGGCCGTGAGGCCCGCAGAACGCTACCCGGACACTCCTTCACTGCACCAGCCACCCGTGACCATTTCCCAATCGCCAGCCAGACAGCCATCGACAGTCGCGATAGACGCGGCTCACGGTGCAATGGCGCTCGTTTGTGTGATGGCGTGTGCCGGCTTCGCGTTGACCATCCTCGTCTTCTATCCCGGCTACCTCACCCGAGACGCCACCTTTGTCCGCGGCTACGTCCAGACCTGGCATTTGGGCGACTGGCAGTCGCCGCTGATGACCATCGTTTGGTGGTTGATAGACCCAGTCTCGCCGGACACAGGCAGCATGTTTCTTCTGGTCGCCGGGTTGTACTGGCTGAGCTTTGGCATCGCCGGATTAGCAGTCGCTCGCGTCTCCGTCGGACTAGCAATAGTCGTTGTGTTACTCGCGCTCGCGCCTCCAGCCTTCATGCTCCTCGCCATGATCTGGCGCGATATCTTGTTCGGCGCCGTGTGGTTGCTCGCTGCCGCGATCATCTATTTCGTCACGGATCGGTGGCAGCGTCCACATTGGGCGGCGCGGGCGTTCGCGCTTGGTCTGGTCGGGTTCGGAGTTCTGTTGCGGCCCAATGCCGTTGTCGCGGCGCCGTTGCTCATCGCCTACGTGGCATGGCCTGCGCGATTTGCGTGGAAGCGGGTAGCGCTCCTGTTCATTCCGGCGCTGCTCGCTGGCTATGGGCTCATTCAGGTCGTCTACTACGGAATTCTGAACGTGCACCGCGAGAACCCGCTTCATTCGCTCATCGTCTTCGATCTCGGCGCCATCACCTATTTTACCCAAGAGAACCAATTTCCAGTCTCGTGGAGCGAAGACGGTTATGAGGACGCCCTGCTCATTACTCAATGCTACGACCCCTCCCGTTGGGACAGCTATTGGACCCGGTCCCCCTGCAAATTCGTCATGGTCCGACTCGAAAGCAAGGATGACGTCGTCTTCGGCACGCCGCGGCTCGCCCGGTCGTGGCTTCGCGCTGTTGCGGCGCATCCGCTTGCCTATCTCCGCCACCGCGCGGGCTTTCTCTGGGCATTTCTTGCCGGAGAGAACCCCACGCTCGAACTTGAGAGGATGCACTTGGTGGACCGGGTGCCGCTTGCCCGAAATCGATATTTCCTGGCGATCGTGGCCTTGCATGAGGTGCTCAAATCGACGGCTCTGTTTCGGGCGGGAACCTGGCTGGCCTTCGCGGCCGCGGTTGGGGCGCTCGCTTGGCGAGGGCGCGCAACACCATCTGGCGCATTCGCCATCAGCGTCGCGGCCTCAGGGATCGTCTACATTCTGTCGTTTGGCGTGTTCGGGGTGGCGGCCGACTTCCGTTACGCCTATTGGTGCGTGCTCGCGAGCCTTGTGGGCCTCATTCCCGCACTGCTTGCGCGCCGCGATCCGGGCAACGGGCTGCGATCCGGCCCACATCAAGCGGTGACGTGAATCAGCTCATGCGCTTGCTGCGCTTCCGGCCCTCGTGATGGCTGGCCGAAAAAGCCTGCGCCGGCGGGCTCTGAAACATCGTCAGTTCCCAGTTATGGCAAGTCTCGTCCAGGCGAATAATATAGAGATTGCCGTTGTCGCCCATGACCTTGAAGTAGTGATAATCTCGCCCCGGCCACTGATCGATGGTTTCGACGATTTCGACGACGCGCCCATTCAGCCGAATGCGCCTCGGCCTCTCAATTCCGCTATCGCCCGTATCGCTCTCGACCTCAATCCGCATGATGCTACGCCAAGTCTGCCATCAGCGCCGACGCCGCTGAACGCAACAGCCTGTTCTGCGCCTCCCATTGCGCGGCGGCGTCGAGCGTCTCAAGGAACTGCACTTTTCCGCCCGAGAGGACCGCAATCGGCACGCCATCGCGGTAGATGAGGCGATTGCCGGTCAGCGCCGCCAACCGAGGCCCCGGCGTCAGAATTCCGACGAGATTGAGCGGGTCTGCGCCGGAGAGCGAGACCCATTGGCCGGAGCCTGGCTGACGGCGCGTCTTCCTTAAGAGACCGACGGCTTCCGGCAGGGCGTATTGCTCGCCGGAGAAGCCGGCGACAAAGCGTCCGCCGCGGATTTCTCCGCGCGCCTCAAGCCGGCGGTAGACCCGCAGCAGGTCGCGCCAGGGCGGCAGCCAGGAGGCCTCTTGCGTCAGAAGGCGCCAGAACACAACGCCGTATCGGCGCAGCAGCGTCCGCGCCACATGCTCGACCGCGGCGCCAATGGCCTCATAACCTCCCACCCTACCCTCCCCCGCGTGCGGGGGAGGGTAGGGTGGGGGCTGCGGTTCGCGGCGGATCAGGGACCATCGGCCTGCGCCCTCCATGCCAAAAGAAAAGATGCGTCCGCGCCTCCTCGCGCCCGCAATCGGCTTGCGCTGGGCCGACGGCACCAACAGCGCGCGCAAGCCGCCGAAGCTGTCCGAGTTCACAAGGCCAAGAGCCACCAGTTCAGCGAGGGCGTCTTCGAGTTTCGAACGTAGCAGATGGGCTGTGTCGGCAAGCTCATCGAAGAACAAAGCGCCACGCGTCGCGAGACAGTCACACACAAGCTGAGCCTGGGGACTGGGTTGTGTTCCGCTCGGCAGACCTGCAAGCGACATCCAGAGCGGGGCGTGCCGACGCTCCAGCAGGGCAATCGGCGTAGAGCGCACCGGCGCAGCAGGCTGTGCACGGCCATTCGCGGGGCGCGGCGGAACGAGCCTCGCCCAAGTACGCTGCCCGGAAAGGCATTGGGCGTCGAGCCAGGCCGGCTCATACTTCGCGATGCGGGCCGGAAGGATCTCCGTCTCCCACGCGCTTGCCGGCGCCTCAAAGCCTTCGAGACAGGTGAGCGCCGCCGGCAGTGCATCCGGTCCCTCCAATCGCGTTTCTTCCGATACCTGCTGCCATGCAAACAGGAAGCGGAGGAAGTCCCGCGCAGCGACGGGCTCGATCTCGGAGCGCAGGCGTTGGACCGTATAATGGTGGATGCGGGCAAGCAGCCGGCGGTCGCACCACTGCTCGTCATTGAGTCCTTGAATAAATCGTCCGCGTAGAACGCAGCCCTCGACCTCCAGTGCCGAGAGGGCGCTTTGGAGCGCCGCCGATTCAAGCCCGAGCGGCGCCGCCAACCCGGTTTGCGTCATCGGACCGAGGCCTTCCAGCCGTCCGCGCAGGATTTCGACCAGCGCCTGCTCCTGCGACCACACGGTTGCCCCCTCTCCACCCGCTTGTTGGGGAGGGGGGCCCGGAGGCGGAATGTCCGGCTGGCGCCGTGCCTGTGGCCATACGGCGTTGAACTGGTTCAGGCGCTCGGCCGCAACCCAGAACGCAGCCTCGGCAGTTTTCACGTGCGTGGCGCGTTTCTCCTGTGCCAACGCCGCGAGCCATTCCTTCCAGGAGGGCACTGCCTGAACCTCAGCATCAGTCAGGCAACCAAGCCACAACAGTGCGTCATGGAGTTCCTCGGCATTCGTCGGGTCGGGCCAAGCCTCACTTCGCACTCTCTCGATGGCCTGGAGATCCAACCGGCCAAGTTCCGAGGCGCTTTGCGGATCGTGCCAGCGGCGCGCCATGACGGCCTGGGTGCGGCGCTCCTCCAACGGCGCATCGTCGAGAAACGCGTAGGGCCGCGCCGACAGCGCTTCGAGCGCGAGGGGCGATGGCTGGGTGAGATCGCAGGCGACGACGTGGATGGCGCCAGATTCAAGCCGAGCCAACAGCCGTTCCAGCCCTTCGATGTCCATCGCCTCGTGCAGGCAGTCCGCTATGGCCTGGTTGGTCAGCGGATGATCCGGCACCTCCCGCTCGCCCACGAGGTTCTCGGCGCAGGCGATCTGGTCCGGGAAGACGGCCGCGATCAGGTCCTCCGCCTGCATGCGCATGAATTGGGGCGGCACCTTCCTGCCGCCGCGGAAGCGCGGCAGAGCGAGCGCAACACTTGCCACCCAACGCCACCGCGTCGTGAACATCGGCGCGTCAAGCATGGCTTGGATGAGCAGCGTCCGCACGCTGGCGGAATGAAGATAACGGGCAACTTCGATCAGTTCAAAGCTGTGCGCCGCGGTCAGCGACAGCACGATGTTGTCTTCGGTTGCCGCCGCCTGAAGTTCGAAGTTGAACTTCCGGCAGAAGCGCTTGCGCAGAGCGAGGCCCCAGGCGCGGTTGATGCGGCTGCCGAACGGGGCATGGATCACGAGTTGCATGCCGCCCGCTTCGTCAAAGAAGCGCTCCAGCACGATCGTCTCCTGCGTCGGCAGGCAGCCGAAGGCCGCGGCGGCCGCAGCGAGATATTCGATGACCTGCTCGGCGGCCGGAAGCGCGATACCGATTGTCTCGGTCAGCCAGCTGCGGGCCGTGTTTCCGGCCGGATCGCCTTGCAGGCGCGCGGCCACGTCTGCGCGAAGGCGCGACACCGCGGATGAGAGCTCGTCGGTACGGCCCGGCGCCTCGCCGAGCCAGAACGGAATTGTCGGCGGTTGTCCGTGGGCGTCCTCCACCCGGACGGTCCCGCGCTCAACCCGCTGGATGCGATAGGACCTGTTGCCGAGCAGGAATATGTCGCCCGCCATGCTCTCAACCGCGAAGTCTTCGTGGACGGTGCCGATCACGTTGTTCTCAGGTTCCAGAAGGACCCGGTAGTCGGCGGTATCCGGAATCGTGCCGCCGGAGGTGAGCGCGGTTGTGCGCGCGCCGCGCCGGCCCCTCAGGATATGATGAACTCCGTCGCGGTGAATGAGCGCGCCATTGCGGCCTCGGCGCGTCGTGAAACCTTCAGCCAGCATGCGGACGACGGCATCGAAATCCTCGCGCGTCAGCGTGCGGAAAGGCCACGCGCGCCGCAGTCGCTCAAAGAGCGCCGCTTCTTCGCAATCCCGCGCCGCCACCTCGGCCACGATCTGCTGCGCGAGCACGTCGAGCGGCCGGTCGGGGATTGCAAGCCGATCAAGTTCCCCGCGACGAACGCTGTCCATGAGGGCCGTGCATTCAACGAGGTCGTCGCGGGAGAGCGGAAACAGGCGCCCCTTAGGGGTGCCACCGACCGCATGGCCGGAGCGGCCGACGCGTTGCAGGAAGCTTGCGATCGAGCGCGGCGAGCCGAGCTGGCAGACGAGATCGACGTCTCCGATATCGATGCCGAGTTCGAGCGAAGCGGTGGCGACGAGGGCTTTCAGCTGGCCGTGCTTGAGCCTTTGCTCTGCGGCGAGCCTTTGCTCCTTCGCCATGCTGCCGTGATGGGCGGTGATCGAGCCGTCGGCTATCCGTTCCGACAATTCATGGGCGACGCGCTCCGCCATGCGGCGGGTGTTGACGAACACGAGCGTGGTGCGGTGCGCTTTGATCAGATCGACCAGGCGATCGTAGACCTGTTGCCAGACTTCGCCGGACATGACCGCCTCGAGCGGCGAGTCCGGAACCTCAATGCTAAGCTCACGCGGCCGCTGATGGCCGATGTCGATGATCTTCACTTTGGCCGACGGCGTGCCGTCCGGGGTGGCTCCCACCAACAGATGCGCGACCGCATCGATCGGGTTCTGTGTCGCAGAAAGCCCGACGCGCACCAGCCGATCGCCGCAGAGGTCGGCAAGCCGCTCGAGCGACAGCGCCAGGTGGGCGCCGCGTTTGTTCGGAGCGATCGCATGAATTTCGTCGATGATCACCGATCGCGTGGTTGCCAGCATCTTGCGGCCGGATTCCGAGCCAAGAAGGACGTAGAGCGATTCCGGCGTCGTCACCACGATATGCGGCGGGCGGCGGCGCATGCGCTCGCGTTCCGCCGGCGGCGTATCGCCCGTCCGTACCCAGGTCCGGATTTCGACAGCGGGCAGTCCGCTCCGGCGGAGATGTTCGCGAATTCCCGCCAGCGGCACTTCCAAATTGCGGTGGATATCGTTCGACAGCGCCTTGAGGGGCGATACATAGACAACCTGGGTCTCGTCGGCGAGATGTCCATCCAGTCCCTGGCGAATCAGGCTGTCGATTGCGGCGAGGAACGCGGCCAAGGTTTTGCCGGAACCCGTCGGGGCGGCGATCAGCGTATGCTGGCCGGCCTTGATCGCCGGCCACGCATTCGCCTGCGCGGGCGTCGGCGAGGCGAAGCAATCGGCGAACCAGGTCGCAACCGCGGGATGGAACATGTCTGAAACGTTCATGGTCTTGATGAAGGGCGATGACCGCACAGAGGTCAATCTAATCGACAAATGCTTTAGCTGAAATGGGGCGAATCGACCGGAAATCAACTCTTCCAGCTGCGCTCGATCGGGCGTTGTTGAGCGCAACGGCGCATGCCATTAGCTACCAATCGCCGCTTCATTCAGCGTCGCCTGTCGCGCGGCGAGGGCGAGACCGGCGCGGGCCTCGATATGTTCGGCGAGGTACGCGGCGTCCCGCGCGACGCCGGAGAACCGGCCCGAACCCCAGGTATAGAGCCACGGCAGGCCTAAGAAATACACGCCGGGAATCGCGGCAACGCCGCGCACATGGACCGGCTGGACGCGGCCGTTGAAGACCGGCAGATCCACCCAGCTATAGTCAGTGCGAAAGCCGATGCACCACACGATCGACGTAATCCGGGCGGTGCGATAGTCGAGTTCCGGTCGCTCCCGTGGTGGCGTCCACACTGCGCTGTAGCGAGCCTCCACGGGCGCCGCGATATTCTGCCTGGCGATAAAATTGTCGATGCTGGTCTTGATGCTTTCCGACACTTGGTCGGCCTGATCGAGGCATTGGGCAAGATCATCATCGCATACGAGAATGTTGCCCGTAACATCGAGCAGCCGGCCATAAAGCTCCATGCCGTCGAGCGCATGCCGGCGCAGATCGATGTCGCGCCCGCCGTCGCGGCCGGTGACATAGTGGTTGGTCTTGTCGCGCACGCCTTCGCGCAGCGGGTGCTCATGCACCGGAAGGTCATAATAGCCCATGAGGTGCAGCCACTCGACCACGTCCTTGCCGCGATAACGGCGCGCCACCCGCGGCGCATCGCCGACGCACAGGTGCAACTTGCGGCCGGCGAGATGAAGGTCCTCCGCGATCTGGCAGCCGGATTGCCCGCTGCCGACCACCAGCACCGCCCCCTCAGGGAGCTGTGCCGGATTGCGATAGGCCGACGAGTGGATCTGTACGATATCGGCCGGGAGACGTTCAGCGCAGCGCGGCACGATCGGAATCTGATAACCGCCGGATGCGATCACCACCTGGTCGGCGACGTGGACACCGTCGGACGTCTCCAGCGTGAAGCCGTGGTGCGGATTGCGCTTGAGGCTTTTGACCATGACACCTTCGCGCAGCGGCGGCCCGAAGGAGGCGACGAAGCGGTCCATGTAATCGACGATCTCGTGGCGAACCATGAAACCGTGGGGATCGTCGCCCTCGTAGGGAAAGCCCGGTAGCTGGCACTGCCAGTTGGGCGTCACCAGGCAAAACGTGTCCCAGCGCTCGGCGCGCCAGGCATGGCCGGCGCGCTCCTTCTCGAACACGACGTGATCAATCCCGGCGCGTTTGAGGTACCAGCTGATTGACAGGCCTGCCTGTCCACCGCCGATGACGGCCACCGAATGGCGCGCGATGGGATCAAGTTGAGGGGCGTTCAAGGGCTTCTCCATCACGTTCGAATGCATCGACAGTCACGCAGGCGTCGGGCACGCCGGCGAAGCGAGCAGCAGCAGCCTCGATGCGCGCAAGTTGCGCCAGTGCACGACCGCACGGCGCGCCGTACTTCGCCTTGACGCGGTCGCTCGCGATGGCGAGCGCGGTACGGCTGAGTGTGAGGAAGTCGGCAAGCGCATAGGTCTCGCCCGCGACCAAATAGTCCTCGATCACCAGCGAGGGGGAGTAGCAGCTTTCAGGGGTGCCGTCGGGCCAGCGGATCAGAAAGCGCGTTTCAGGCATACGCAGCCTCGCTGAGCGCTTCGTAGGCCGGGAGGTGGGCGCGGGCGGCCGTGGCCCAACCGTGCCGCGCTGCCACTGCCAGGCCCCGAACGATGAGGTCACGGCGGATCGGACTTTCGAGGGCCGCCACCATCGCGGCTGCGATCGAGCCGGGATCGTGCGGATCGCACCACAGGACGTCGCCATCACCGAGATATTCTGTGAAGGGCGCGATGCGCGACGTCACGACCGGGACGCCGCACGCCATCGCCTCCAAAACCACAAGGCCGAATCCCTCTTTGATCGAGGGAAACACCAGCGCAGCCGCGGCGCGATAGAGCGCCGGCATCAGGGCCTGGGGCAGCGGGCCAGTGCGGATCACGGCGTCATCCGGCAGGCCGCTCGCCTCCAGAGCCGCAGCAAAGCGGGTCAGATAGGCGTCATGGTCGAGCAACGAGGCACCGCCCGCAATAATGAGGTATGACAACGGATACTGGGCATGAACGATGCGGAAGGCGTCGAGCAGCCCGATGGTGTTCTTGCGTTGCTCGACGCCGCCAACGGCGAGAAACATCTTCGCGTCCGGCACCAGGCTCAGGCGTGCACGCAAAGCCGCATCGGCAACGTCTGGCACGGGAGAGAATTGAGTGGTGTCCACGCCGTTGCCGACCAGGACGGCCTCGCGGCCATATTCGCGCGCAAGAAAGTCGCGCCACAGCCTGCTCACGACGAATAGTCGATCGGCCGACAGGATGGCGCGCGATTGCAGCGCGGCGAGCCGCAGATCGGTAAAATCGTCGACGTGATGCACGGTGCGGGCAAACCCGGCGATGAGGCCGCGCTCCTTGAGAGTCGCGAGCGCATTTGCCGAAATGCCGTCCTGGGCGTGCCAGGCGTCGAAGCCGCGGTGCTCTGCACGCTCGAAATGGCGCAGATAGTCGGCAATGCGCGTCTCCACCAGGGTGGCGACGCCGCGCCCGACCGACGACGCCGCGACGCACACCGTCCGGGCGAGCGCGTTGCCAAAGAAGCCGCGGCCGCCGGCGTCGGGCGCATGTACCGTTGCGTCGTGGCCGAGGCGGCACAGCGCGTCGCCAAGTTCGAGAGCATGCACCACGCCGCCGCGCGGATTGGTCGAGTGGGCGAGAATCGCGATGCGCAAGCGCTGCTTCATGCCAGCGCCTCGGCTTTTTGAGGAGGCACGGCCCCGCAGCCGATCAGCGGTTCCCGCGCGAAGTCCCACACGGTTTCGCTTGAGTGTCCGTCAGTAATCGTGACGCGCCCGCCTGGCGTGATGTCGCCGATCTGTGCTGCCGCGATGTCGCGCACCGCAAAGTACTGACGCACGGGCTCGGCTTGCGCGGGCGCGACCGCGAGGACGTAGCCGTAGCTCGGAAATGTTTGGAGCCAACGCTCCAGCGCGACGCCGCTCGGCCGCGGGATCGCGGTCACGTCGATTATCGCCCCGACGCCTGAGCATTCCGCCAGCATCATGGCGGTGCCGATGGTGCCGCCCTGGGAGATGTCCTTGGCGGCCCGTGCGAGACCTGATTCCGCAATTGCCCGGAGCACATCGAGATCGCCACGCAGCCGCTCCGGCGCCGCGTCGGTCGCTGCCTCCCAGTTGGCAAACGGCTCGCGATAGCGGCCGCGCAAATCGATGACGGCGACCAGCCGGTCGCCGGGCCGTGCGTCGAACGACGTGAGGAGCTTGCGGGCACGGCCCAGAATCGCAACCGACAATTGGCGGCGGTCGGTGCGGGTATTGGTGTGGCCGCCGACCACCGGTACGCCGAACGCTTTCGACGCCGCACGCATGCCGGCGAGCATCGGCGCAACATCTTCCTCACTTGCGCCCCAGACGGCGTCGACGAGCGCAATCGGCCACCCGCCCATGGCGGCAACGTCGGAGACGTTGACCATGACGCCGCACCAGCCGGCGAACCACGGATCGCTCGCCACGAATTCATTCATGAAACCTTCGACAGCGAGCAGCAGAAAGCCATCGCCATCCGGAATCGCCGCGCAATCATCGCCCGCGCGAATTGCCAGTTCGCCCGATAGACCGAGTTGCGCTACCACCGCGGCAATGTCTCGCTTGGCCGCGACGCCGCGGCTTGCGCGCAGCCTCGCCGCCAACGCGTTGATGGCTGCTGCGCCGAGCATCAGGCCGCCCGTTTGGGTAGCGACAGAAAGCCCACCTCCGGATTGGCGATCGGCGGGTAATAGGCGAGATCGGCCTGCATGAAGTGATGGGGACGGCCGTGGAATTCTGTCTCCTCGATGGTTCGCCAGTGCAGCCTCTGGAACAGCGGCGCATTCTGGGTTTGCACGTGGGCATAAAAACGCCGGCAACCGCGCCCGTGGGCTGAGCATACCGCAAGACGTATCAGTGAGGTGCCGACCGCGCCGATCCCGCGATAAGCGGTCGCGACTGCAAGACGTGAGCCCCACCACACGTCGGGCTCGGCTTCGTGGATGCGTACGGTGCCGACGACGTCGTCGGGTGCAACGCCGAGCGACGAAATGGCGACCAGCGGGACCGCAATTTCGTCGATCGCATCGCGATCATCGTTTGCGAAAACTCCTTGCTCCTCGCAGAACACTTTCCGCCGCAGTGCCGCGGCTTGGCGCCGCTCCCACGGCTCGGTCGCAAACTTGACACGGTATTCGGCCGGCAGGAACTCCGGGAACGAATCGAAGATCATTCGGCGGCCTCGCAAGTTTCCCGCTCTGCGGCGTCCCGCTCATAGGTCGACAGCGCCGAGCAGGCGCCACACTTGCCGCAGCCGGCCTTGATGTCGGTCGCCCGCAATCCGGCAGCACGCAGCATGCGAGCGAGCGGTTGCAGAATCTCGTGCATGAACGCCGGCGTCGGGGGCGGATGGCTTTCGAGCGGCGTGCCGGAGATCGGCACGAACGGGACGACGAACGGATAGACGCCGAGCGCGATCAGTTTCTCGCTGGTCGCCAGGATCGCCTCCTTGGAGTCGCCGAGCCCGGCGAGAATATAGGTCGATACCTGGCCCTGCCCGAACACCGGGACGGCGGCCGCGAAGGCCTCGAAGTAGCGATTGAGCGAAACCTGTGCTTTGCCGGGCATGATGCGGTCGCGGACCTGTGGGGTGACCGCTTCCAGATGCATACCGAGCGAGTCGATGCCGGCGTGCTTCATGCGCGCAAACCATCCGTCATCGTCAGGCGGCTCGCACTGCGCTTGGATCGGCAGATCAACCGCAGCTTTCACGGCAAGCGCGCTCTCGGCGAGGATCGCGGCGCCGCGGTCGCGCCCGCGTGGCGTACCGGTGGTCATCACCATATGGGTGACGCCATCGAGCGCAACCGCGGCCTTGGCGACCTCGGCGAGTTGCGCCGGCGTCTTTCGCTCGACCGTGCGCCCTGCGGCCAGCGACTGCCCGATGGCGCAGAACTGGCATGTCTTGGTGCGGCTCTGATAGCGGATGCAGGTCTGCAACACGGTGGTCGCCAGCACGTCGCGGCCGTGCAGAACCGCGATCTTCCAGTACGGGATGCCTTCCGCCGTGACGAGTTCATAGAACCGAGGGCGCAGCGGAAAGCTTGCTTCGCCCAGGATGACCCCGTCGCGGCTCACCCGGCTGCGTCCCGAGGCGTCCGGCTTTTCCACGAAATACGGGCTGGAAAACGCGGGCGCCGTGTGGACCGGCACCATGACGGTCATGCCCTCGATGGTCAGGGCTTTGTGGTCAGACGGGCCAGCGCCGCCGCGGCGACTCTCGTGACCGGCATTGGGATCAACGAGCCGGACCCCGTAGGACTGCAACTCGTTGATCAGCTGCGCGGTCGGCATGGCTGTCGGCGCTGTCGGCTTCATCAGATGCACTCCCGGAAGGCAATGCGGCCGCCGCGGCGGGAGTCCGAAGCTCCATCGGCCGCGCCGGGCGATCATCGAGAACGAGATGAAGGACTTCGGGCCGGGCATAATGACCGACCGAGTCCATCATCCGCTTGCGCTTGACGATGAGGCCAAGATCGAGGTCGGCGACCAGGATGCCTTCGCCCTGGGTCAGCGGCGGCACCACATGGGCGCCCTCCGGCGACACAATCGCGGTCATGCAGCCGCCGCGCAACGCGCGGCGCAGCTTCTCGTCGGGCGAGATTTTCGCGATCTGCTCCTCGTTCAGCCAGCCGGTGGCGTTGACGACGAAAGAGCCGCTTTCGAGCGCGTGGTGACGGATCGTCACCTCGATCTGATCGGCGAAAATCGGCCCCACCATGGAGCCCGGAAACTGGGCGACATGAATCTCCTCGTGCTGGGCCATCAAGGCGTAACGGGCGAGCGGGTTGTAATGCTCCCAGCAGGCGAGCGCCCCGACGCGCCCAACGGCGGTGTCGACCACCCGCAGGCCCGAACCGTCGCCCTGCCCCCAGATCATGCGCTCGTGAAAAGTCGGCGTAATCTTGCGGCGCTTGAGAACAAGGCGACCGTCGGCGTCGAAAATCAGCTGGGCATTGTAGAGCGATCCGTGGTCGCGTTCGTTGACGCCGAGCACCACGACCATGCCATGGCGCTGCGCCGCGGCCGCGACCGCTTCGGTCACGGGCCCCGGGACCACCACGGCATTGTCATAGAGGCGGATATGCTCGGCGCCCGTGAGAACAGGCGGGTACACGAAGGAGAAATACGGATACCAGGGCACGAAGGTTTCGGGAAAAACCGCAAGCCGCGCACCCCTCTCGGCGGCCTCGGCGATGCTGCTCAGGACCTTGGTTAGCGTTGCGCCCGGAGTTTCCAGATCCGGCGCGATCTGCACCGCAGCGACGCGGATGCTGTCCTTCTCGGCCATTTTCTCGACTCCGTCACTGGCCCTCTCCCTACCCTCCGCCGCAAGCGAGAGAGGGTCTCTGATTGCCCTCCCCCGCTTGCGGGGGAGGGCAGGGAGGGGGCAGGCGCAAACCGGCCCGCAGCGTTCACACCGTCCAGGTGTGAATCATAAAAGCGTTGTCCCTGCGGTGCAGGAGAATGAGATCGAGCACATCGAGCGGATTGATCGGCCTGATTCCCGGAATAAGCGATGGCTCGCCGTGACCGTAAAGCGCTTGCAGCGCAAAGCGGCACGCATAGACTTTGCCGCCCTCGCCCATGAACTTGGTCAACTGATTATTGAAGTTCTGGTGGCCCGGAAAGGCTTCGTCGCCGAGTTTCGGAAAGCCGCGTTGGACGCCGAGCGTCACGCCGGGTCCATAGAGGAGGACCGAGGTCGCGAAGCCCTTGCGCTGGAGGCGCAGCGCCTGAAGCATGTTTACGAGACCGATCGAGCCTTCGAAGGCGACGGTATGAAAGGTCACGAGGGCCTTCTCGCCCGGCTCGGCTTTGACGTCCTCGAACACCTTCTCTTCATAGTCGACCAGGTAGTCGCCCTTCTGATGAGCGGCCGCGGCGACGGCAGGCATGTTCTCCTCCTTGCGCAAGAATTGGCAAAACAGACGCCCCTCATCTCCCGGGAAAGGAGGGAAGGGGAAACTCACGCAAAATAGCAAAGGACGTGCCAATGCTGGATTGCATATCCATTCATCAATGCCATTCATTTTGCGATCAATAATACAGTCAAATCATCAGAAATGTGCCTAATTAAAACTCGTCGTCGTTTCAACGCAAAGACCAAAAAGTCGCCACCCTGCTGCGTTCTGTAGCAATATTGCCGAATATCAGCCACTGCTGCGGAGCTACAATTGAAGCATGATGATTGCCATATTTGCTTGGCAGGAGCTGTTGCTACAATATACAGTCAATTTGTTTAGAAAGGCTTTGAGCGGCTGTTATGGCATCGCCATACTGCGCGATCGGCGAAGAACTTACACCGCAAATACCGCGCACAACCAAGAGCGAGACGAGCACAGAGCGCCACGACGAATGACCGACTGGATGCCGAATCTGGCTGCAAGCGATAAGCCGCGTTACCTCGCCATTGCCGACGCCATCGCGCAAGACATTCGCAGCGGCCGACTCGGCGCTTCGGATCGCCTGCCGCCCCAGCGCAAGCTGGCACGCCGGCTTGATATCGATTTCACCACCGTTGCGAGGGGCTATGTGGAAGCGCAGAAGCGCGGCCTGATCGAATCTCATGTCGGGCGCGGAACCTTTGTGCGCGCGTCGGCCCGTCGCCGCCACAGCCCGATGGCGCGCCATCCGGAAATCGTCGACCTGTCCATGAATCTGCCGCCCGAGCCCGATGATCCGGAGCTGCTCGACCGCATGCAGGACGGCCTTGAGGCGGTTGGCCGCGATCTCGTATCTCTGCTGCGCTATCAGGGATTCGGCGGCGTCCAGGCCGACAAGGATGCGGCTTCAAACTGGTTGAGCCGCCGTGCGCTGGTGCCGCCGCAAGAGCGGCTTTTCATCGCCCCCGGCGCCCATCCGGCAATCCTCGGTATCCTCGGCTTGCTTGCCAAGGAGGGTGACGCCGTGCTGTCGGAACAACTCACCTATCCGGGCGCCCGTTCGATCGCAGCCCAGCTCGGCTTGAAGCTCTTCGGTCTACCCATGGACGACGAGGGTGTCGACGCCGATGCTTTTGCACGAGCGTGCGCGCAGCACGCGCCGAAAGCGCTTTATCTCAATCCAACTCTGCTCAACCCGACCACGCACACGATCTCAGAGCGGCGGCGGATTGCGATTGCCGAGGTGGCGCGGCGCTTCGGGGTGCCGATCGTGGAGGATGACCCGTACGGCTTTCTTCCCGCGATGGCGCCGCCGCCCTTCGCCACGATCGCGCCGGAACTCACCTGGCACGTCGCGGGGCTCGCCAAATGCCTCGGCGCCGGCCTGCGGATCGCCTATGTGGTGGCGCCCGACGTGCGCTCCGGATGGCTGTTTGCTTCGGCCGTGCGTACCGCGACGGTCATGCCGTCGCCTATCACCGTCGCGCTCGCCACCCGCTGGATCGTCGACGGCACAGGCGAAGCGTTGCTTGGGGCGGTGCGCCGCGAATCGATAGAGCGCCAGCGGCTCGCA
>WNFR01000226.1_pt1 | contig 57318 bp, 48 predicted proteins | sample 5400221 | NCBI WGS metagenome assembly WNFR01 (sample SAMN13153357, study PRJNA577476) | soil metagenome | isolation source: 40 cm soil under Madrone tree | place: USA:California | collected 2016-06-14
TCCTATCTTATCCTGTCTTACGACTCAGCCGTGCGAGGTAATCGCTTTTCGCTATCAACCTTGAGACGCTCTTTCTATATTCGGAAGGTGAGAAGTGAAAGGATCTTCTGAAATGGCGCGCGAAGTGGCTCTTATTGTAATAACCTGCTTTTGCCATCACCTGTTTGATGCTCAGCAAACTGGTCGCCAAGAGCTGACGCGCTTTCCCCATTCTGAGTCTTATCAGATATTCGCCGGGCGACATTTCGGTTTGGGTTTTGAAAAGGTGGGAAAGGCGGGACGGCGAAAGATTTGCCACGTTTGCCAGCTCTCTTAGAGGAACCTTTCGCTCGAGATTGGCATTCATGAAGTCGATCACGACCTCGACTCTTGGATCGGGAGATAGAATTGCGTTGTTGATCGTCTCAGGTTCCGTCGGTATGAATTCCTGGTCCTGTGGCAGTGAGGAAGAGACAGTGGACCGATTCTTACGCCGTGACCTGACCGCCGATAGTGTTTCTCGCCACTCAGGATAGAAAGGGCCGAAAGGTGATGATGCTGCTACAAGAGCCGCGTTGTGCGCTTCCGATATTCTACTGTTTTCTACCAATTCTACTGCATATGAGTTGAGCACATCGTAATACATCAACGGCCCTGCATACCTGAGCAACGGCAGCAATCGTTCAAGGTCGCTCAGAGCAGAAGCGTGAAACCCTTCCATTGATTTCGCGAGTGCTATTCCTCTCGAAGCTGCAATATACTCCGAAGCTGTAGGTCTCGCTTTAAGGGATTCTGTGTAAAAGCGGAGCGCAGTATCAGACTGACCTTTGTAAACGCCAAAAGCGGCTCTCGTTATTAAAGCCCTGCTTTTATAGGTCTCTGTTTGTTCGATAATCTTCTCTAGAACTATATCGTTGCATTTGGATTCTCGAAACTGACACCAGATTAGATAGTATCGCCCTATTACTTGGTACTCCTTCAGTGGAATATTAATCAGAAGGTTTGACAGCTCTCTCACCCGTTTCGTTTGGCGGAAGGCATACGCGGTTTTGATTAGCCCTAGCACGCGGGTTCCGAGTCCTTCGTAGCTAGTAATGCCACTGAGTAGCTGTTGATAGAATTCGGCAAGTCCCGAAAAAGGAGAAACAATGAAAAGACTACTCTCAGTCTGTTTGCTCATGTTGTGTCTCTGTATGCCCGTTTTTGCGGGGCATACGATACCTGGTGGTTGGTGCGAATGCGGCACACCCGGTTGCATCTGCGACCCAGGTGAAATGCCGTCGAATAGCAAGGCCAGCGAGCCAAAGAATTCTAGTAGACCTCTTGATCTAAGCTCGGAGACGCTATTGGCCTTTGCTGTTCTGCTCTTGCTGCTTAGATACAAAGCCTAAGCGAGACGGAAAACTGACTTCAATGTACGTCGCTCTCCTGGCGACTTAATATCTGTTTGTCCTGTCGCATTACAAAAAAATGAAAAGACGCAACTTGGTGGCTGACGAGGCGACAACCAACCTAATTAGCTACCTTTAACCGTACGAGCCGAGTATACAGCGAACCCATTTTGGGTTCAACTCCTTTTGGGTTTTATAGTCGAGCCGTGACCCAATCGGTCTTTACCAAACGATACCAGCTCTTACTCTCTATTCTCATCGCTCTTCGGGAAGACAAAGGACTATCTCAGCACCAGCTCGCCAAGAAGTTAAAGAAGCCTCAATCGTTCGTTTCCAAGTACGAACGTGGTGAACGAAGACTAGACATCATTGAGCTTCTAGACATCACAAAAGCCTTGGAAACGGATCTGCACAAAGTAATCGATAAACTTCAAGGCTAGCACGTTCATTCAATTCGGAGTTCCGAACCATAATGACTTCTCCATCGCCGACTCGATATCTGATTTGCATAGCGTCGGTTGGGTTCTTAGAATAGGTCAGCCGGGATTCTAAGCATGCGACGGTACTCACCACACTAACCCGCGATGACCATCCTGGAGCTTCAACATCTGAAACTCCGGGCACCCAGATACCGCGAAAGCAGTTTAGCCACAAATGTGGCCAGACGCAATAGCTCTATGCGCCATCAGGAGGTATTCTGATGGGTAGAAGGGCACGCACTAAGCAAGACAAGCTGGGCGAGAAGCTTCGTCACATCAGGGAAGCGCTTGACCTGTCGCAAAGTGAGCTGCTCAAGAGACTGGCTTTAGAGGATGACTATCAGAGGACGATTGTCTCAAGTTGGGAAAGCGGAGACCGGGAGCCGTCGCTTCGCATTCTGCTCAGATACGCGCATCTAGCCGGTGTGTGTCTCGATCTCCTAGTCGATGACGACCTATCTTTACCGCGACGATTACCAACGAAACCACGTCATACGCATTCCTAGACCGCAAAGTTATCAGCGGTGGAATTCAAATTAAGACAGCGCGAACTTTCTCCGCCCAACCTAGCAGCGTCCCAGTTCAAGTATGAGACTGCTTGGAAGCTTGTCGAGTACACCGAGGAAGGCCGTGCTCAACAGCGGAGGGAGATGCCCCTCCCCGTCTTTGAAAGATCAGAGTTGGCCAAAATGAGCGTGATTGCCAATCGTAACAAGGACGCCAAGCTCCTCGAATTTGTCTATCACCAAGTCAAAGACAGCTTGCTGCCTAATCCTACTCCGTCAATTTTGTCTGAAGTGAAGGGCAAGGCCCTAATGGCCAGGATGGACATGCTCAAGGCTGCCGATCGACTCAAAGCGACAATTGAGTACGGCGACTATCGCCAGCTTCCAATCACTGACGCCCAAGGACTGACTTACACTACGAGCGTGAGGGAGGTTGAGCCAAAGCGCGCACTCGAAACGCTCATCAGATATTTCACAGACTCCCCGGAGAAAAAACGCGAGCGACAAGCTGTTGCCGATGCCAGAGATGAGCAGCTAAGAATGGCTCATATGCAGTCTCGAGATGCTCGCGACTACAGTGTCATCAGAGACAGGATTGCACAGGACTTCTATCGGGCAGCTGGCGTAAATGAAGACTCCATAGTGCCAGCTTTAACGCGCGACCAGATCCTCGAGCTCAATAAGTATTCTGAAACATTGTCTGTCTTCAGTACCGATCGCAGGTACTTCAAGGAAGTGGTTGCGATTTCCGGGCCCCTCCGCTCTGCAGAGATTCAGGAAGCTTCCAAAATGAGGTCGGGTCAGTCACGATCGCAGACATTCTCAGCGCAAGTTAGGGAAAAATCGAGTTCTCAGTTAGAAAAGGCGACTTTTCGCGCGGCAGATGAACTTAAACTAGTGTACTGCGCCGCAAATCCCGTAACGTGGTTTGAGAGCCCAAGTGCATGAATCGATGGCAGTCGGCGCCGCCATCATAAGTGACAATCCGTTGGGCGCAGTACACTAGCTCAGACCTCTTCCAAATGAATGTCAGTCGGGACAAGATGTTGTGGGAAGCAGTGCTACCAAAAAAAACGAACTACACTTGACTGGAGGTTAAGTTACGCACTACGCTATGCGAAGTTAGAGCCCAGAGTTTCTTTAGGTTGGCGCGTAGTACCGCATAAGCCATGCAAATTTCTGCCTTAGAAGATCGTATTACGCAGCTATTAACTGGCGCCTACGAGCGTAATGACGGTGCGACCGAGACGGAATACCAGCAGACATTCAAGGAAGAAGGTGTTCGAAAGTCAAAGTACATCATTGACGATCTTCTTGAACGAGAAGTGCGGGGCGAGCTTAATACCAAGGAACTAGTCTATCTGTGCGTCGGCGGAGCAGATGGTTCTGAGATTGAAGAGGTGCTTAGGAGTACTAGCATAAGCCATGCTCTAATGGTTGAGATCAGTGATCGAGCTGCCAACCTAGCGAGAGAGCGAGCAAAGCGCCTTAGCAACGAATTAGGTAAAGAATTCCACGTAATAGAGGGCGACGTTACGACCAAGCTACAAGACGTGGCGGAGGACCTCGCCGAATGCAAGGGCAAGTACGATCTGCGTGGCATTGTGTGCTCTGCCCAAGCGGTGCTGCACGAATTACCTCGGCGTAGCCGCGGCTTCGACTTCTCCGTTTTCTTCGGAAAGGTTTACCAGGACCCAAGTTGGCAGACGATAGCATTTTATTCGCGCGAGCCTTGTACACCTCCAAGTTGGCCTGAAAACGTACAATTCCGAATTAAGAATGTATCCGGCGATCTCCTCCGCCGATTCGTTCTCCATGTTGCCGGGCGCCTCGGGCTGCCTCAGCGAGCAGACGATATTAAGGACAACTGGGTATGGACAGCAGGGATTCTCGCTGTCGAGTCATTGCACAAGCTACTTCGAAACGACACGGTTCGAAAGCTCAACTATGAACTCGAGGAGCAACTAACAGGATTCGACCCAGCGCTTGTAGAGAGGATCCTTAAGGACCACGTCCCTGGTATTGAGGTTAGCATCAAATATGAAACCACGGCAGGTTTCAAAGAAGCGCTCGAGTTTCATGATGTACGATTTCGCAATTCGTTACATGAGCATCTGCCCATGCCTACGACACACGTACGCATTATGGCGAACCATACTAGATATTCTGAGACAGGAAGGCTCTCTAGGACTATTGCTGGCGAAATGCATGATGTTGGAAAACCGGTTGCGAATGGCTCTCTAGCCTCTGAAGAACGAAAGCATTCCAATCTTGGCGCACCATCTTACAGTCGATTCATCCGCCGCGAGAAGTATTTTGGCGATATCGTAGAAGGGTTGCTAGAGCGAAAAACGCCGGTGCTCATTACGGGTATGAGCGGTGTAGGCAAAACCAGTCTTGCTCATGAAGTGGCCGCGAACTGTCTTACAGGAAACGAAAGCTGTCCTCATTTCAATGCTGTTGTCTGGGTATCAGATAAGGCGAAACCCGGATCCACTTCGCTTAGCACAGTCCTTGACGAGATTGCTCGCACTCTAGACTATGCTGGATTAGCACAGTTAGACCTAATGGATAAGCAACGACGAATCGAAGACCTAGCCCGCTCCCGGAAGATACTAATAGTAATCGACTCGTTTGAGACTGTCGTAGATTCTTCCCTCTCGGTTTGGCTTTGCAATTTGCCGGAGCCATCCAAAGCCCTCGTCACTACTTTGAAGAGGGACCTCCAGTTTCCGGAGGACGTAACAGAAGTTCATGTTCTTGGAATGAATGAGGAGGAAACCCGCCAATTTGTCGAGCAGCGCCTCGCGAGGCTTAAACTCGTCTTGAAGGAATACTCCAAGCTTAAGCCTCTGCTTGACATAACTAAAGGGAATCCGAAGGCGATTGAAATTGCTCTCGGAATAATTAAAAGGAAAAAGCGTCCACTTTCCGAAGTAGTAGACAGCCTAGCGAAGGCTAAACCACCATTCGACAGCTTTTGTTCCGGCGCATGGTCTCTTCTCGATGAGCACGCTCGGAAAGTACTGCTTGCAACATACTACTTCCCATACGGGACACAGGATGATGCCCTGAAGCGCGTTGCCCAGGTAGAAGGAACTGACTTTACGCGTGCTGTGGAACTGTTGGATGACTTGGGTCAATTGGATCTCGCACAGAATGACCTTGAGAGTGTTCCGACATACTCTACTCATGGACTGGTAAGCGCGTTCGTCGGAGCGCGACTCAATGAGCAACCCGCGACTCAGACAACATTAAGGCGAAATTGGCTTGCTTACCTACAAGAGGTTGTCGCAGATATCGGATTCTGTTGGAATGATATCGGTCGGCTGGCCATCCTCGATGACGAGAGCTTGCGTCGAACAATTCTTCTTGCGATCGATTCGAGTTTTCAACACGCGGAATACAGTAGTACGATTGCGATCGCGCGCGATGTTCGCTATTACTTCTATGTACGAGGATTCTGGTCCGTCGAGATAAATTTACGGCGCGCTGAAGCTGCAAAACTTTCCGGAGATCTAGAGGAGGAGTTCTCCGCCTTGACATACCATGTCAATATATCATCAAAGCAGCGCAACCTCGTCGGCATCGAAGCTCATATCAACCGGCTTGAGGAGCTCTCAGGGTTGCATGCGGTATCCTCTGAGAACAGTATTCGGTATCAACACGCCCTGGCTCTTTACTCCCTGGCCAAGCAGGACTACCCGAAAGCGGAGCATATTTGGCACGATAATCTGGCGCGAATAGGGTCAACAGAATTTCCACATGAGTACAGTGCGAATACACGTTGGTTGGCAGTATGTTATGAGAAACAGGGGCGAATGACTGAGGCCCACACCTTATTGGACAAGGCTCTTGATAATGCCCGGGAGATGCACTTCACCCGGGGAGTTCTCGATATTCTACTTAAGCAAGCAATCCTTAATATTGGGGAGCAGCGATTTGATGAGGCGAAGCTGAAACTCGATGAGATACTCCCGTTGCTAGAAGAGGTCCGCGATAGATCATATGAAGCCCAATATTCCTACATAGAAGCTCGGGTTTGCGACGCATGCGGGAGCTATTTCCAGGCGAAAGGCTCCTATGAGAAGGCCCTGGATGCATTCGAGCGGTTGGGAATGAACGATCGTGCTGCAGAGACAAAGGCCGCTTTGGAAGCTGTGATGAACAAACTTGATCAACATGTAATCAATGAAGCTTAGTCAAAGAGAGTTACTCTAGTCCAGAGTTGACTTGCTCAGTACTGGCATGTTCTTGTTGAGGTTTCGAATCTATTCTGTGAATTGTGCTCGAAATGTTACCGAAAGGAGACGTTATCAATGACACTCGATCCGCAAGCGCAGGCGCTCTTAGACAAAGCGAAAGCGGCAGGTGCCTCTCCGGTGTACTTGCTACCAGTTCCACAAGCTAGAGCTCGCATGGAAGAAGTTTTCAAGAATCCAGACTCCCCGGAAAATGTGCATTCGGTGGAGGAAGTCCTCATCCCAGGGCCGATTCGAGGTTTGGTTGTGCGAATGTATAGACCTAGCGAACGCAAGGATTTGGGTTGTCTTGTGTTTATTCACGGTGGAGGATGGACGGTAAATAGCATCAGCACGCACGATGCAGTGTGCCGACGGCTTGCGAATTTGGGCAACTGCGTTGTTTTGTCGGTTGATCATAGGATGTCACCTGAATTCAAGTATCCCGCGGCGCTTGATGATACTTACAATGCGCTCCAGTGGGCGCTGAATAACGGTTCTCGCTTCGGATGGGATGTCGCACGCGTGGCAATCGGCGGAGACAGTTCGGGGGGTACGCTAGCGACTACCGCAGCATTGCTTAATAGGGACCGCGGCGGGCCGACTTTGGCTTATCAAGTGCTCCTCTATCCTGTCACGGACTATTATTTACCTGGCACAGCTTCGTACGTCGAGAATGCGACTGGATACTCGCTGAACCGCGACTTCATGATCTGGTTCTGGCAGAACTACATTCCATCTGGTGTTGATTTCGATGATCCGTACCTTTGTCCACTAAGGAGCGGGAACCTATCAGGCATGCCTTCAGCGCTTATCCTTACCGCAGAATATGACCCTCTGCGTGACGAAGGACGTGAATACGCAAAGAAACTTAGCGCCGCCGGAGTGCCCGTAGACTTGTGGCATTACGACAATCAGATGCATGGGTTCATTCTTCAAACAAGGGTGATAGACCGTGCCCGGGAAGCGCTAGAGAAGGTTGGTCAACGGCTGGTGCAGGTGCTCGGACCTGACCAAATAGACACGTCTAGTACTTAAGCAGTTCCGCTCGCGGAAAGGCCTTCGCTTCGACTTGGAAAGTGAGTTGGCAAGATGAAAATAGTGGAATCTCTGACCGCCATTTCCTCCCAAGGGCATTAATCGAGTAACAGTTAATGCGACAACACCTAATAATAATTAGACATGCTCCAACCGATGCCAATAACAAGGGTATCTTTATGGGCTTTCACGATGCACCAAGTTCTGAAGCTGGTTTATCGACGGCGCGTGCATTGGGTAGATCACTAAGGCTTGGGGACGACTTCCGACTCTTCACGTCACCACTGTTAAGGTCAAAAGCGACTCTCGACTCGATTAGTCCTAAAGGCGTGAAGATAGTGGACGCGCGATTGAAGGAGCGAGGACTTGGCGAGTGGGAGGGTTGCCCTCGTACTGTTGTAAAACAGCGTTATCCACGCGCATTTGGACTGTACGACAATCTCGACCCTCTATTTACGCCGCCTGGTGGGGAACAGACTGAGAACTTTGTATCGAGAGTCTGTGACTTCTTGGTTGATATCTCAAAGAGTCCGGCACAATCAACCGCACTGGTGGTGACACACAACGGTGTGATCGCTGTTATGCGATCGCTGATCGAGGAAAGATCACTTCGTGAATGCTTTGCTGAAGTCGAGCCGTTCCTCAAGCCCCGTACGTACAAGTACGATAGTCGTAGGCTGCTTGAGTTCCTACCGAAGATGCTTAGAGCAGTGTCTGCTGTAAAATAGAAGTACGATTCGTGGGAATGGTTCGCTCTTGACGACGAGTACTTTGCCATGCCCACTTCGTGGCTTCAAGTTTTACCTACTAGGGTTTCGCAATTAGAAGAATCGCCAATCCTTAACTCTACGATGCCGGTCAATCATTGGGCCTTTTGATGAGAAACCTTTTCCTCATAGATGGAGCATCTGGTACTGGCAAATCGGATTTGGTGGAGTACGCGAGGGCGTCTCATAGGCGCTGCGGCGTTCTAGTCAAGGCATCTACGAGGACCCTTCGAGACTATGAAGAGAACGAGGACGTCGCGCTTGACTTGTCATTCCATTCAAGGGACGAGTTTAACTCATTCGATTTCGACTACAAGTACGAATATGGTGAACAACTCTATGGTTTTTCGAGAGAGCAACTCAATCAATGCCTTGATCAGTTCGAGAACGTGTTTGCCATCATTCGAAGCGTTCCACTGATGAGGAAACTGAAGGATGAATATAAGAACTACAGGGTAATTGCCGTGTACGTCCGTTCCGACCATCGACTAATCGAAGAAAGGATGCTGCATCAAGGACGGACTCAATCTGAAATTGATTTTAGACTAACGAGAATTAGCGCTACATTCGCAGATTACATGCGCAACGCATATTTCTTCGACGAGATAATCGAGAACACATCTGACAAAGCAGCATATTACACGTTGATTGATAGGTTGATCGAGAAGTATGCGCATGGGAGTTCGAAATGAGAACGGAAATCCGACTCTATCGTGATCTCCATCCCCTTCCGAGGTGGAAGCGCTGGTTAACGCTCGCTTTTTCAAGACTCCGATTGGCCTTATTTCTCTGGAGAGTCTCGAGAATCAAGCTGGGATCCCCAGAATGGCATAGAATGCAAGAAAAAATGAGTCGGCGATCCTCAGTGGGTATCGATAGCCTTATGAGAAATATGTTTTTCAGCAGAACATTGCCAGGATGTGGGGGGAATCTATTTGTTCATCCACTTGTTGTCTTTTACTACCCCAAGAATGTTCATCTTGGGAATAACGTCTTCATAAATCGAGGGGCCCTCTTCATGGCCCCTGTCAATATAACCATTGGCGATAACGTACTTATTGGCCCGTACGCTCTTTTCAACACAGGCAGTCATCTATATGCTTCAAGAAGTACATTGATTGACGAGCAGGGGCACAAATATGGAGAAATAATAGTGGAGCACGATGTATGGATTGGTGGTCACGCGAGTATCTTACCAGGAGTTAAGATTGCTAGAGGGGCGGTTGTAGCTGCTGGAGCCGTTGTTAACAAGTCAGTATCGCCTTATACGGTAGTGGGAGGCGTTCCTGCGAAAGTGATCGGCATAAGAGATGAGCCATAATAAAGCGAAACCTATAAGCGCAAAAGATTTCTTTGATGTTAGAGCCGAATCGTACCATATTGTCTCGAGGTGGGCTACTAATGAAGATCTGAATATAAAGACCGATGATTTTCTTGACGGCATTTTTGGAAAGATAGCCGTGGACATTGGTGCCGGAACTGGTATCTTAATTTCAAGGCTCCAGAATTTCGAGACAAAAATTGCTTTAGACATTTCTGAAGAGATGTTGTCACAAATCAAAGATTTGTCTGTAGCCAAGGTTGTCGGTGACGTTCATCAGTTGATGCTTATCGATGGCAGTGTGGATTTGATTATTTGCCGACAGCTTCTTCACTACTGCGACTTGGCCACGGCGTTTCAAAATCTCAAGCGCGTTTTAAGTCACCACGGGTTGGTCCACATTGTTCAGGTTGTTGACTTCGAGAGGGTTCCAGAAAGCTGGGATCAGGAGTGGGCGAGCTTTAGAAATGTGTGCCATAGAAAGCATCTTCGGAAGGCGGAGCTTGAAAGCTTCTACCGCAACAATTCACTTGGTGTAATAAGGCGCGAATACTTGAAGTTAAGAGACGAATACTCCTGGGATGACTTTTACATGAAGCACAACGTGAGCGATGATCGGAGAAAAGAAGTAATGTGCTTCTTCGAGATGACTCCTGAGTCTGTGGCTAAGGAAATCGATCTACGCCTTGATCGAGCCGGAATTGCTTATGATCGGTTGTTTGGATTTTGGCTCCTAAAAAGTGTGTGAGGCTGGGAATAATGCATCGCGAGACCTGTCGGGACCGAGGGGCTGCCGGTTCCCAGGGGAGATTAGGACGGATTCCTCCAGTGGCCGAAATGATCTCGGTCCCGTCAATAGTCAGAAGCGCAGCGAAGGCATTCATGGCGGATACCCCGCGCATTTTTGATCGCGTGAAGGGACCTGTGACGAGGGACTATTAATCTTTTTACAAAGTGTGGCCATGCCTCCGGTTTCGATTTGCCTGATTGGGACGTTGCCCGATTTTTGAAAGGAGCGTGAACCGGAGTCTCAAGAGACTATGAACGAACTACATTGAGCTTCTACAATCATATACTTGTTCTGCGCAAGTTTTTGCAAAGGGATACCGCTCCGTGTTTTTCAGCGAGAACGGGCTTCCGACGCGGTCTTTTCGAGAGCATGATTGACAAGAGGCGGTGATCCGCTATCGTCAATCGTTAGCCATCTATGGAAAGCAGGCATCTCCGATTCTCAAACCTTGGGTGGGAGTTTACGTCAAGGGAACTAGTGCCGGTAGAACGTAGATCGTTCATACCAAATCGCGATAGGCGCCTTCCTGACGAGCGCGTGTCGTACGAATGGTCCTTGTAGTCGGAAGGCTAACCGTCAGCTGCTGTTGATTTAGACTGGACAAGTCTCCAGATTGTTTCTCGGATAACCTTTTCATCCTTTATATTGGCAAGCACGATTCTGTTCCCGTTTGTCGTGGAAACAGTCAGGCTGGCAACTCCGAGCCGGCGCTGAAGGAAGGTTTGGGAATAAGTCACGTCCCGCACGTAGACAAGCGGGATACGATGCTGCGTTTTCCAAAGGACTCCGCCCTGCTCCTCAATATATTGACTCGTGGTGGTAAAGACAGTGTTCCCAAGCGCTTCATACATGATCACTGAGTAGGCGAGGATCACAACAAACAGTACCGCCAAAGGGAGGAAGGCAACTTTCAATGAGCCATCGATGGGCAACAGATAAACAACGGTACCCGCAACAGCGATTAAGGCTGCTGTAATAAATCCGACCTTCAAGAGGCGCAGGTCCGGTCGAGTAGTTAAGAGAACATTGCCGCTGCTAACTGAATCGATCCCGAACTTGCCGACGTTGATACTTGTTGATGCCATATCGCGAATATAGCTCGACTCCAATCGTCACGCAACTCAATACCGCACTCAATAACGCATCGTGAGACCTTGCTCAATCCGACGCGCTGCGTCGCGAGTCATGTGGTGCACGATCGTTGCTGCCATGTGGAGCTTTGCTGCCTGTAGAGAAGCGTCTCGCATCTGTCCCGCCGCTGCAATCGAGCCTTCAAGCATCGCCTTGTTAGCTCGCATTTCGATTGAAGCCCCGCGACTAATTCCACCCATTGTTATCGACGTGCCTCGCGTCGCTCCGCCCGCTGATTGATCTGCACCTGCTCGTATAGCTGCAATCTGATCCTGCGAGTACCGCTGATGAATCTCAGTCATCTGTTTTACGTACGCATCTTGATTTCCAGTGAGCCCCGACGCTGCTTGTTCCTGGATTTGAACCATCTTGTCTGTAGAAGAATTGACTGCACTCTTCTGACCCGCCGCGCGATCCTGGATGGACTTGTGCTGCAAGTATAGCCCACCAGCGCCGCCAGCGATCTCCACGCCTGCGCCTACTATTTTTGCTCCGGTCTCAAATCTCTTACTGTCCTTCGTAGCGCCGCGAATAGCGTCAGCCCCATAGCTCGAGCCCATTATTAGCTTGTCGCCAAACCACCTCTTTGTGTCCGCAGATCGATTCGCTTCAGTGAAGTCGAGGTCCCTTTGCCGACGCGCATTGAGATCTCCTACGCCTTGATCCAAGCGAACTCCGATATCACTCTTCGACAACGCAGCCGTAGCGCCGGCGGATGTCACGCCAAACAACTGACCGGCCTGAGCCTGTTGAGTCGCTTGTGTCTTCGATCCGTATATCTGTCCGAGCGTAGAGGTCAAGGCACCTCGTGCTGCGGCCAGCGCCGAGAGCTTTCTTGCTTGCACTCCCAAGTTTCCCGCCTCGAACGAGGCCCCGGCTCTCGTCACTTCACCGCCGTAGGTTCCGTGAGCTTGGATTGTTTGCGCCTGTCTCTCCAGACCTGCCGCCTGTCGTACTCCCGCTACCTCGACAACCATCCCAGTGAGAGCCGCCATCCAGCCGCTCATCACGCCCGAAATACCTTCAAACACTTGCCCGGAGGCTACTCTGTAGCTGATATACGGTGATGCAAACAATGCCAGCGCGCTGACAAGCATAATCGCTGCGCCTATCAATGCTGGATACACCGCCCGCGAGGGGTCTCCCTCAATCATCAGAGTCTCGGGATTCAGCTTGAATATTGGACTATTGAAATCTATCGCGCTCAATGGCACGTTCGCCGCAGCGTATGCGAAGATGCCAAAAATAGCTCCAACCGCCGGCGCTATCAGCGTGAACGCCGCTGCGCCCTTTATGTAAGGATACGCCACCTGGTGCGCCATCTTCTGATCTATCGCGATCGCGATGATGAACGGAGATGTCAACCGTAGCGCTATCATGATGAACTGCCCAAGCAACAGCAGAAAGAGGTCCGCGAATTCCATTAGTCCGCGCGACACTGTGACGACCGTGAATACCTGCGGCATGTTCCAAGACGAGGGATTCAGAGCCTTGTCGATTGACTTGACCGGCGATTCGTTGTCAGTAAGCACGCCAATCGGACCCTTGTCGCCCTGGACCGTGAAGCCAGCTTCCAGGAACTTCTTGTAGTTCTCTTCGAATTTCTGTCCTTGCGTGTCGTAAGCCGATTTGATCGGCGTGTCCCAGACGACAGCCCGGCCCATCTTCTCCATCGCGTTCAATATCGTTGGACCCGTGCCGAACAGAATCATGCAAAACACCAAGCGGCCCACCCAGTAGTACAGTTCCTTCGATCCGCCGTCATTCTCGCGCAGCACTCGCGCGAAGCTCAGCATCATCACTATCGCGGCTATCCACATTGACAGGTTTTCAAACTCTCCCATCAACGGGCTCTCGACCTGATCGCGGATCAGCGGCACCAACTCCGCTGCGCGCTCAACCAGTCGCGCCATCTCGCTTGCGAAGTCGCCTCCGGCTGCTGGCGGCGGCGCCTGTGCTCGCGCGGTAGTTGCGCCCAGCACCATGATCACCGCCGCCAGCAGCAGCTTCGCTAGAATGTGACGCTGCTCTTTTTGACTCTCGATTACGCTCATTGTCTTCGCCGCTCTATTGCTAACGGCCGCCCGCGCGGCCATGCTCGCGTTGTTGCAAGTCCGATGCTCACTCCCCATCATGAATCTTGTCCCACACCCGCTGCTTGGCATCGACAAGCTTCTTCCAGCCGTCCTTCAATGTTGTCACCTGTGAACCAAACCGCAGCCGCGCTTCTTCTCGCTCGGCGATGCGTTCGGTCCGTTCGGTTATCTGCTGTCTGAGCTGCTCGATCTGCGCGTTCGTCTGCTCTTGTTGTTGACTCGCCTGAAAGATCTGTACCGCCAGCGCCTGAATCTCTCGATCTTTCTCGGTGCATTCCTCGCAGTTCTTCAACTGCTCGACTGCGTCTTGCATCGCCTTTAGGTGCTCTTCCGCTTCGGCGCGATTGTTACTCAGGCGTTTGATGTCGTAGTTTGCCCTGGCGATTGTGTTGTCCATTTTCTCCAACCGTTCCATGTTCGCCAGCGCATCCTGACTCGTACGGCCTATCCCGTTTCTCAAGTAGTCCTCAAGATCGCGCCGATCCGCCTCTGGATCGAATATCCCGTTCCGTAGACGATCATCGATCTCCTTGAGTGCCCTTACCTGACCAACCACCAGACCCTCGACAAGCCGTTTTACTCGGAATGAGGTTCGTATCGTTTTGCCAATGCTGCTTATCGTCGTCAGCGTCTCTTTATGAAAGCCAAGGTGTCGCTCCGCCGTTTTCAGAACGCCTGTCAGTGTCGTCAACTGCCGAACCGCGTTCTCGTACATCCTCGCGTAGTGATCGATCGTCTGAACCCACCGCGCGGCCTCCTCTACCCTCTTCTCAACCTGCAGCGCATAGTTAGTAGGGTCGTACACGATGCCTCCGAGAACCTGGGCTCGCGCCGGCACCGGTATCAACGTCATCATCATTGCCGCGCCGAGAACCAAGACCCGAGCTTTCCTATTGATCACTCTCATTGCGTTCATCGCCTAAACCTCCTGGTAGTCTTTCGCCGACTAGGTCGATCAATTGATGCGCTCCGCTTCATCTTCTAGGAGAAGCGATTCATCTATGGCCACAAGCCTCTCAGCGGTCAGCCCGCGCGGATATTGCGCAGCCAGCCACGCTATGCACTCCGCCAGCGTCCATTCCGACTTCAACCTGGTAACTCGCGCTCTCGCGTTTCTCTCGTCTGGATTGCTGGTGAACGTCCACAACTCCATTGGCGATAAGTCCACCTGAACCATCTCCACTATTTTGTCGTCGCCTGCACCAAGCACGAGCAGGAATTGCGCATGCGATCCAGGCACGTTTCGGATTGCGCTTAGCGCTCCTACCGCTCCCGGCGACAACCCTGCATCCTGAATAAGCTTGTCGTAGTCGCCAATCTGCTTTCCTATCAGCTTGACTCCGGCGGTCTTCGTGAGATCGTGGACGTGCTGGAAATCCTGATAACCCTGGCTGGCAAGCATGGTAACGGCATTCTCTTTCCTTCCCATTCGCGCGCCCCTCTTGATGACCTTCAGGATGGCCGGGTAACGGTCTAGGATCTTGTGAACTTCATCAAATGCCAGCAGCGTCGGCGCTCGCGTACCATCTTCATTCAGTCGCCCGATCGAGCGGGTCACCTTTGCAGCTACGCGATAAGCCAACGACTCCTGCACTCTCGGCGGGAACATCTCAAGGCTATCCAGTTCGTACACGTCGAACGGCGAGTCTACGGCGAAGTCCGGATGTGTCGGCGCGTCAAGCCACGGATGATCACGGAAACGCTCCAACGCCAGACTGAGCGACTCCGCTCGCTCCTGAGCTGCCTTGTGCTTGAATGGATAGCTCTTCAGCAGCTCGAGAAGATGCACGTGAGTAGGTTCATGTTTCGGCAGGCCAGGCGCGTTACGTGGCGCTTCATTCTTGTAGACCTCGCTCACAAGCGTGTTGAGAATGTCCTCGGCTAGCGAGTCCGTCTCACGCGCTTGCGCTAGCTGCATCAGGTCTCCTACTACGAACCCTATTTGCACTTCATCAGGCGGGTCGCCATTCTCAAGCCCGTCGTAATCCCACACGTTGATTGTTCGTGTCTCAGTAAGGTTGAACCTGAGATGCCTCCCCTTGAGTACATCCACCAACGGCCCGAGCGACTCGCCAAAATCGACCGCTCGCAGTCGCGCCTCTCGCCTGCTACCAAGTACATCCGTTATCGTTCGAGCCATTAGCACCGACTTACCACCTCCCGGAGCCGCGACTATCAGCACCAGGGGCGAGGGAATCTGCGCTCGATCGTAGAGATCAAACCCTATGAGCTGGCCACTCGGGGTCGAGAACAATGTGTGTGGACGTAATGCGCCTTCCCAGGTTGATTCACTAGGCACAAGGGCGGCGAGCGAATGCGCCGTCTCTGTTATCTCTCTTCCCGTTGGGCGGTCGCCGCACTCGCCCACAAGCGATCTGTGATAGATCGCCCTCAATGCGGCCGGCTCTTCCCTGGAAGCGTCTGCTCCCGGCATTCTCCGCATCGCGGTCACAAGCTCTTCACAGTAGCCGTCAAGCAACGACACCGACTCCGATAGCTCAGCTTCGTAGCGCGCGGGAGGGCCATATACGACCGCGTACATTCGAGTCTTCACGACCGCTTCTCTTTCACCGGTCAGCTCACTTCGCACGCTTTCAAGGTCACCCATTGCGGCTCGCGCTTCGGGTGTCTCGCGCAGTCGCCCATCGGCTCGCAGCCGAGTTCTACGGACCTGCCGAATCCGTTTATCCAGTAGCTTCACTGCCTTCCGTTGGTCGGGATAAACAAACTCGGCGACAAGCGTATGGCGAAAGTTCAAGTCGCCGTCCAACAGCAATGACCGCAGCACGTTCGCCTGAATCACTGGTTGTGGCGGCACGAACATACTTACGACTGCGGCGGGATGCCACCCGTGCAACATGAAAGGGCCTTGGTTCGAGATCGTCTCGCCGCACAAATAATCCCTGAGATCTAGTCCCGGCTCCTCAGGCAGCATCGGCGCTCCCTCGGCATTCTGACGGTGACCCAGATACACCGCTTCCCATAGCTCATCACGACTGAGTCGCTTCATCTCTAGTGGGCTCTCGCGCTCGATCAGACGGAATACTCGCTCCGCCTCAGTCCGCGCTTCTCTCTCGTCGGAATCAATTCGGCGAATGATCCCCTCATCCGAGCTGCTCTCCCATCCTGTCGTGATGGCGGCGGCAAACTTCATCCAGCCGTGTCTCTTGATCTCACGGCTCACTGCCGGCACGAAGTTATTCAGACCTCTGCCTTGCGCGTCGCTGTTGTGCTTGACCGGCACCCGGACCCAGAGTGTCAGCACCGATTGCTTGAACGCCCCCCTCAGCGCCGCTTCCTGGTAGTACTGCACGCCAAGGGTGTGAAACAGCGCGGCGTCCGGATGCGTCTTTCCTTCGTCTCTCGTCGCTACATGGCGAAGTACCGCCCGACCCGGATCAGCTCCAACGGAGAGCCGAAACTGAAGCACCGTACCCGGCGGCTTCCTCACTGCCAGCAGCCGGGCAATCGCATCCGCGCGTGCTTCGATCACGTGATCATCTCCAAACACGGTTGGCGCGAGTTCGAGCCGATAGCCCATCGTGTAGGACCCGTCCGCGTGTCGCAGAGCCGATTCATATATCCCTACAATCGACGAGTCGCGTTTACGGCCGGGCGGCGATCCAAGATAGCGCCGCTCTCGCTCCAACATTTCTATGTCGTCGTACACGTCCGCCCGAGCGCTACTATTAAACTCTTTCAACTCACCACGAGCGCCGGCATAGACCGGAATTAGCCGCGCGGCAGTCCCCAAGCCAATTCCCAGCCCGGCAACTCCGGCAGCCCCGGCGATGATCAGTCCAGGCTCCATCGCACCTCCTAAAGCTTCAGCACAAACGGCGCACATGCGCGCCCGCATGCTCTTTGTCAGTTCTTGATCCATAGGCGACCGCCGCGAACTAAATCGCTCGGTAGTCGCCTGCGATGGTCAGCGTGTTCCACCAGCGCTCGCAGGTGGTGTTGCAGCCAGTGCGGTTTCTTTCCGACTCGAATAAGGTTCAGGAAAGCGATGGTCACGACGATCGCCAACCCTGTAGTTATCAACTCAAGTGGGATCTTCCACAGCTTGAGATCGAGCAAGTATGGAATTGTGTAACTCAGCAGTACTGCCGCCAGCACAAACTTCCAGTCACTCGACACGACCCCGAAGACTGTCACCGGGAGATAGATCTGTGATCGGACCGGGCGAGGCCGCAACATTATGGTCAAACTCCTTTCTCCCCCCGAATGAGGAATCACTGACCAACGTCAGTATCTACGTCTACGGCTTGGCCCTTCGCGAAGCTGTAGGCCAGCGACGCGATTCCACCAAACGCCATCGACGCTCCACCTCCAATGAACTGGCGTGCATAAGGCTTCTCCAAGAAGATATTCACGGTTCCCCATGCGACTGCTCCGACGCCGAGCAGGAAGAGAATATTCCTCGCCCAACGGATGGCTTCGCGCACGCCGTTGCCCACGGTCTGGTCTGAACCGCCGAAGATGTTGCCTCCAGGCGCTTGGGCGAGCGCCGGGCCTACTGCTATCACGAGCATCAATGCCATGAGCACAAGCACCGGCTCAACAACTCTTATTATTACGGCTGCGCGAATGAGCTTTTCTCCGGCTCGTGCGATCCGCGATTGCAGAACGTCTTCGTCACACTCAATCGTCGGACGTGAGAGCCTTTCTCTAATCTGCTTCCACATACGCAAACCTCCGTCGATTTCGAACTGCTTTCAACAAAACGTTGGGGCGAGCGATGCCGCCCCAACAGAAATAGTGGAGAAGGATTTTTTCTAACACTGGCTCGGCCCGGGCCAAGCCTCCTGGCGAATCTGACTATGTCAAAAGTTGTGCCAAAGATAACGTGCGATGCACAGAGGAGGATGCGCGCTCTTCTTGAGATAGATTGGATCAGTTCAGTGATACTCACCACGTGAGGGCATCGCGCTTGCCTCGTGTCGCCGCGATGAAAACACTTTTGCTGTCTTCGCTGCTCTTGCTCGTGCCACCTGCAGAAGCGCACGTTCGTAGTCGCGATAACTCTGATATCTCCGCTGCACTCTCGCGAGCTGTTCGTTACCATACCGCTATCAGAGCGGCAGCAATGCGAAACTCTATTGATCCGCGCTTGCTATGGACTATCGGTTATTTAGAGTCGCGGTTTCAGCCTCGCGTCATCTCGCCAAAAGGCGCTCGCGGAATGATGCAGTTCATCCCGGCAACTGGTCGCAGATACGGCTTGCTTACGCCGCGCGATCTCCACGATCCTCTGCTATCAATCGATGCGGCGGCTAGGTATGTACGAGATCTCAATGCAATGTTCGGAGGAAGGATTGATCTCGTTTTGGCGGGTTACAATGCAGGTGAGAATGCAGTGATTAACTCGAACTATAGTGTGCCGCCCTACCGAGAGACGCGAAGCTATGTCGCTCGTGGGCTATCAGTCTTTAAGCGCATTAGCGAAGTAGACATACTCGCTTCGAAACCGATTGAGCCAACCATCACGACTCGCGTAGTCACACAAAGCCGCCAACAAACTCTTTCCGCAACCCGGCCAAGCCGCTCGATCTATTTTCGCTAGCGAACGCGATCGCGGTGCTATACCCCGACCATCAAAACTTCAACCGAGTGTCAACAGCGTACCGGCTGCGCTTCTTACGTTATGGCTGATTGCCTTTACTCGCTGACCCTTTCCTTCCGCCGAGCTTCTGAAGAGCCTGGCACGCTCGTGCCGCCGGCGGCATCTTCGTGCCGCACCGCGGCATTTCCTTGCCACCCACCATCCTCGCGCTCTCATCTCAAGGTTTCACCTTCCAGGAAACGCATTCTTTGGTAAACGACTCATCCCATGAGCGGTCGGAGAAGTCTCGTCGTGTCTCAACATCTTAAGATCGACAATTCAGACTCGTTGGCTAGCGCGCCGCGCCTCTCGCGCTACCGCTCGGGCGGGTCCGATTGTCCTACTGACGGTCAACTGATGGTTGTTGGGGTTTGATGCTCGTTTGTTTGGTCGTCTCTTGCAATCGAATCTGCCAAGCCGTCGGTAGTTTTAGCTTCATCAACTGCTGTCTTGCTTGGTGATCGATCATATCGTTGATGAACTCAAGAGTCTCGAAAAAGTCTTCCTGCTCATGCCGGGGAGCCTTCAACCACCTTTTCAAATCAGGCCATTGACCCTTCGCCTCTAGATGAGTAACAAGAAATGAAGCTGCGAAGTATTCTTCATATGAGTCATGAGCAAATCGCCAGCGGCGACCACTGTGCAAAAGCCCTGCGGCTCTTAGTCGCTGGAGCACATCGATCTCATCTGAGGCAGGGAGATGGAAGTCCCGCCGTAATACGTCTACCAAATCATCGGATATCTGCTGTCCATTCGCGCGTCCTGTGATGGTTTCCACTAATTGCCTATAGGGCAAGCCAACACCACGCTTCCCGGTAGTCAGCATGAACCGATCAGCGCAAGCCTCTAAAACTGTTCGCCAGCCTTCCCAATGAATATCGTCAGAATCTGATTCCAGCTTCAACAAGCGTCGAAAATAGCGCTCATAGAGCTGAGCCCGATTATCACTCACTTGCTCCGAGGCGCTTTGTGCGAGCGCCATAGAAAACAGCAATGGTTCGATCGGCTTCTCGCCAAATGATTCAAGTTGGCGCCGGATTCTGCTTTCGCGCTCACGACTCAGATTGTATCGAGGAAGCAGCATTGAGATTACGGCGGATGTTAGCGGTTGCAAATGAAGGATGTACGCTTCCGTGGATATTCCTACTAAAGGTCTCGTTGCGATAAGAAATCGGCATCTCTTGTAGTCAGCATTTCTCGCAGTCTTAAGAATCTCCTTCAAACTGTCGTTCGTGTTTCTTGCTACCTCGCTCACTCCATCGAACAAAATTAGAAACCTTCCGGACTGTAACTGCGCCCGCATTATCTTCGCATCAACGGCTACGCCATCTCTTTCTCTTAAGGTATCTGCAATCGCTTCAATTAGGCTGTCACCATAGTAACTTGCGGAGACAAGAATAGGCCGATATCCCTTCAAGGACCTTGATAGCTTCCCTTTGAGAGCCAACAAGGCCCACTGAGCTAGTAGCGTGCTCTTGCCAGCGCCGCCCTTGCCGATAACCAAAACGGGTCTTTGGGGTTGCAGCTCGCTACAAATTCGCTCGTGCAATGTGGCCCCGGTCGAATCGGGGAGAATAACCGAGCCTCTTGAATCATTCGCTGGCAGACCGAAATAGCCCCTTTCTTTATTTGGCCGCAGTTTCGTGAGCCGGTGTGTATAACCAAGGAAGAGCGCCCATCTTCCCAGTCCGGGAGCTAGTAACAGAGGCTTACTAGCAAGAGAAATAAGAGCGGTTCTCGCGAAGACAGTACTTCCGCCTCGCCAAGCCAGGAATAGCAGTGCCACAATTCCCAGCAGATACAACCCCACTAGGTTCACCAGCCAGAACACGAGGGACGTAGAATTATTGCGATAGACCATCCTTGCGCCGCCCCAATATGCTGCCAACCTATTGGGCTCCTTGGAAATGGTCGCGAAGTAGACGCCTTTGTTGGTGACTACGATCGGTACTTGCCATCCAGGGTGGTCGGTGACAAGCGCGACCTTAAGTTCTCCGGCGGTTGCATCGTTTTGTGCTTCGCCTTCGACACGCGCTAAACTCCAAGTGTTGTTATCAATTGTCCAATAGAGCCCGTGACCCGTGCCGAGATAGGCGACCGCAGGGTCGTGCGGGTCTATGAAAAGACTGTTGATTGATTTACTCGCTAGAGAGTGTGGCAGCCGAGTCCAACTACCTTTCTTATTTCGCCAGTACGCCCAATTAATTGCATCACTAACCCAAATATCACCGCCAACTGCACTCACGCCAAAGCTAGAAGGTGCAAATCTCGCGTCTAATCCATCGCTATAATCTTGCCAGCCGGTTTCAATAGTCCATCGGAACACTTTGAGATATAGATCTCCTCCTTCGCCTGATTCATTTACCAGAGTATACTGTCTAGCGAGAAAAACCCCATCTGGTCCAAGTGAAATGCTATCGGGAAAGTACGTTCCAAATGGAAGTTGCTCTAATGGATCGGTCGGATGCCACCCGAAATCTTCTCCTTCTTTGCCACTTGACCACAGTGCGTAAGTCTTGCCATTTTTCCACGCCCAGATTTCTCGGACGGGTGTGAGATCGTCTCTTCCAATTGATCCTGTCTTGACTTTCTCCTCACGATTCGATCTTACTTCTGGATAAGAACTATCGACATATACAGTTTGACCATCATCGCTCACTGAAATGCGGTTAGAAGCCATTGACACGATGAATTCGTCAGGTATTCCTTTTCTGTATTGTTCACTTTGAACAACAAGTAATGAAGGGTTTGCGTTCTCCTCCCTACGCGTCAAGCCCGCCCAGGACATTTCATACAGAGTGTGACCGTCGGTCGATGCTGACACGGCTTCCACGTATTCCATAGGCTTTCTGTCTAGGCTAATGTTTTCCCAACCCGAACCCTTATTCTCATAGAGCCATACCTGATGATCTACCACCGCGTAGATAGCGCTTGTTGTAGTTGCAATGCTTGAGGGTGGAGACGGCAGCCCAGCCAACTCATGAAGCACTACTCCAATGCCACCAGCCGGTTCGGCACTAATTCTCGATTGAAGTTCTGTCGGAAGCTTGCCATAGCTATGCTGGCAACTTGAATAGAAACACGTTGCGACCAGAAGCAAAACCAGGAAGAAAAGCCGGACGCTCCTGCTTCTATTAATTCCTCGCAGCTCCCTATCGCTAATCGATGCCGCGTCTCGGTTCAACAGCCTCACCGACATTGGACGGGTGTGGATCATCACGCTCGCTTCGCGCTAGAGAACATTTACAGGCTGATTGTGGCCGCAGCTCAATCGGATGTGTACCGACGTCGCTAGACGCCCCGAGTATAACGAACAGTCGTCAGAGCTTCAAATTTGCAGCATGCAGTCCGGTTCGCAATGGAGCAGGACCGCTCGTGGCGCTGTGTATGAGCATATTGGTATTCGGTCGATTCCGGCTACTGAGTTTGAAGCGAGTCTTACCGGCCTTTTGATCTTCGCCGCAGTACTGCAAGCCATATGCTAGTTGTTGTCAGCTGCCCGGCGTCCTCGTGCCGTTCGCTGGCATCCTCGTGCCGCTGTACCGGCACGTACGTGCCAATAAATTTCTTTAGCCCGCCTCCCTACCCTCAAGCATGACAGCTGGGGGACACGCTTCATCATGGGTCTCGAAGCTACCCCCGAATTGGAGCCTCTAAAAGCACATCGGCTCAATGGAACACAAATTGTGTTCTCACTGCTCGTGACGACTCCTCGTTCCTCTCGCAACGCTGAAGACCTCTTTGAAGTCCACGGAGAAACGGTGGTCGTCACAGTCAAACAATATCTAGCAGTAGCGGATGATGTATTGCGCAAACTATTTCCTGAATTCCCGCCGAGCTTCTGGGCTCAGACCGGTCAGTACCCAACTTGCAGGGTCTTTATCAGCGAGCACGAGCATGACACAACGAGGAAAAGAATATGACTCACGACGATACTCCACTCAGCGCAGGACGCGAATTGGTCTCCGGCGCGGCCAGCGGCCCGCGCGGTATGGGAACATATTCCTTATACCGCGATCCACACGATGTTCGCACCGTCATTCAGCTCGCACGCAGTGGCATTGTTCTGGCACTGCTGCTGCTCATAAGCGTCACGGGTAACTTCTATCAATACCAACGCCGGCCTGATCGTATCGTCGTCGATAAATCCAGTGGCCGTGTAGTCGAGATCAATGATCGCGACTACGGCGAGACTGAGACTGTTCAACTCGGTCCTGAGCACTTGACGGACGCCGACAAGAAGTACATCGCTTCCGAGTTCATTCGCTCCTTGTATCAGATCGATCCCGCCACAAGGTCGAAAGATCTTGAGCGCGCTCTACGAATGATGGTGCCTGATAGCGCTCTGAAGTTTGCGAGATATTTGAAACAGGACAACGTTCTAGACAAGCAGCTTCAAGAGAGTTGGCAGAGCACATGGACCGCTCAGGACATCACAGTCGACACAAAAGATCGCTATGCCGTTAGGGTTCTGGGGCGTCAGGAAATTCACCGCTTAGATAACGGCGTAACGATGAATGAGCCTCGTCAGCTAAGCCTCTCGCTTAAGCTCATTGCAGATCCCAAAGGGAGAGCCGACCGCAATCTCCGATCGGGCTTTCTAGTTTCAAGTTTCGATTACAAAGAAATCCAGTAGAAGGTAAGGAGACTTATGCATTCCAAGAAGGTCGTAGCGATTCTAATTCTCATTGCGCTCGCAGCTTTTCCAACACTCGCGGTCGCCCGGCAAGCGCAGCAATCGAGCGCCGACGAATCTGCCCCACAAGCAGAGGCGACCCTCGCTTCGGTGACGGTCTCTACTAATACAGGTCAGAAGCGGAAGACACGAAGCTCTAGACAGTCGGGCGGGCTACGATCAATCGATGCTGACCCTCCGTCTTCGCCCGTTTCTGTCGTCTCCGCACCGGCCGAGTATCTTTCGGGAGAGGCGCGCGTTCAGGTGAAAGGAAATGAGAATCCGATCGTCCGCCTCGGCCTTGCGCAATCCGGCGTCACTCTCGTTGAGTTTCCCGCGTCTGACAGGTTCTTCGCGCTTCATCCGGGCAACTCCGAAATGGTCACGATTGACGAGTCTCCGACCAAACAGAATGATCACTTCTTCGTCTTCCGCGCCGGGAGCGGCTTTGTTATTCCGCCTCCCTCGGGCTATTCGACGGACCAGCCTGGACCGGCTGCATCCATCATTGCGCAAATGCGCTCGGGTATGGTGGTCACCTTTCTCATATACCCTGTCGTGGAGCTAAACCAGATGGCGCACCGCGTAGTCATCCTGTATGACCGCGCTGAAGTAGTAGCTGCCCGGCGCGCGGCCGGGCTCGCCGTCAATCTCGAAGAGAGACAACCTGAACGTCAGGAGCGCTCAATTAGAATTGCGCCCGAGAGCGATCGCTCAAGCGCTTCAACCGAGTCCCGCGACGCTGACGCCAATCCTGACGTTCGACCGAGAGCTGTAGAAACCCATCGCTCGACGGATGTGCCTGACAATGATTCACGGCTCAAAGCTTCCTCGACCGATTCTTCGCAACCGTCTCCGAATGTAAAATCCGCCCCTAAACCCGAGCGTGACTTTGGAGCCGAAGCCCGAAAGGCTCTGAAGCTAGCGATCACATCGTCAAAGCCAAAGAAGTGGACGCCAGCCGCGCATGGTCTTTCCATCGCTACTTCCATTCCGAAAGACTTCAACGATAAAGATGGCTCAGCTATTGTTATCATCGCTGTTTCCAACATTCTCCCGGAGCCGCTAAGGATCGTGCCCGGCCAACCTGATCTCGTAGTTGAGACCCGCGATGACCAAGGCAAGAAGGCGCTCCTGGTCGAGCAGATCAAGCCACTCCATGTGGAGTCCTCTGGACTGGGCGACTCGATTCCCGCCGGCTCTATCCTTTACTACGCGATTGTCTATCGGCGTCCGGTGCTCGGTGTCCGCCAGCACCTACGCGTCACAGTGGGTCAGATCAACGCGGCTGACGATCCTGCTGTAGCTGATCTAACCAATTCCGCCAGATGAAGCTTGCGCGATGACGAGGAGGCGAGATGAAACGCAATCACCACGATGATCAAGCCGCTCAATTGAGCGACACTGACGTTGACCACAACACCGAACACGCGGCAGTTTCCGCGCACACCTCTACGGAGCCTGGAGCGGACCCACGGTTTGCAGAACGTGAACCTTGGGCTCGGAGCGGCGAACGGGATGACTCAGAACTATCAACTCACTTTGGCGCCCATGTTCCTCCGAAGAAAAAGAACCGGAACCGCCGCCTTTTTGCGGCGGTCGCGCTATTAGCCATTATCATCGGTTGCATGGTCGCTCTGTTCAACAACTTTGGTCCACGCTCAGTGAAGGTCAACGTCAAGACCAAACAGCCCTCTCACGTTCAAGACGCAACCGCGAGACCCGATAAAGCTCCAGATGATATTACTGCCGAGGCCATTGCTGAAGTGAGAAGCGCCATATCGAATCCGCCCGCCGGGCCTACATCATCTTCTACCGTTAACTCTGTTGTTCCTCCAGGAAGTCAAAACGGTACCGCGCCCTTGAGTTCTACCGTAATGCCACCCGATACCTCCGAGAAGCCAGCGGACACCAAGCTGCATGAAGCCTCGACGCCCGAAGTGAGCAAACGGAACCGGGAGCAATCTATCCGATTCGCAAACGACACCGACCAACTTGCGATCCGCAAGGTTAGTCTCAATCCACTGACAACTGACGCTACGTCCCTCGGACCGAACATAGCTCTACCAGATGCATCAAGGGTCACAGGAGGGCAACCGACGCGTTTGTTTAGACCGAACTCCGTGGCTACTGCTTCTCGCGCTTTCTCTACAAAGCCGGGTATTGCTCCCGTGGTCCTACCAAGCTTCGGATCGATTCTCCCCGTTCGCACGCTTGGGAAGATCTACACACTTCGCTCGGGCTCTTCGATCCGCCTTGAGCTTACTCGATACGTTTCCGGTGAAGGTTGGTCTCTCTCGAAAGGCACAGTTCTAATCGGCCAGGTTCGCGGCAGCGAGCGCGATCGTGCCTTCATCGCGATCACCGGATTCATTGATCCCTCGCGAGATCGCTTCGTCCCTCTCGCTGGCGAAACGCTTGGCGATGATGGAGGCTCAGGCATTCGCGGTAAGTTTCACAAACTCTCCAGCGGTTGGTCTCGTGCTTTCGCGCGCGTCGGGTCCGCAGCCGTCAACGTCGCCGGAGCGGTCGCCGGAAGTCGCATAAGCGGCCAACCAGTCATCGTCACCGATGTTGGGTCGCGCACAATCAGCCCTTTCAGCAATGAGGTTGATTCGTCTCTTCTCAACCAAGCTCGCGGTTTCGTCGAAGTCCCTGCAGGGACATCTGCGTTTGTCATGGTCACTACACTTCCAGCCGATGTTAAAGGCGTCGATGCCGAGCCCGATCATCTAGCTCAGGGCTCAGGAACAACCGTCGCCAGCGCCAATCAATCGGACGTGCTGACCCAGGAAGAACTTGCGCAGCTCCTCACTTCAGGCGACCCAACGCAGATCAGGGAGGCACTCCCACGCATGTCACCGCCGATGCGTCGCGTCGCTGAAACAGTGCTCGCGGAGTCTTCACAGAAACAACCTGATAGGGAGTAGCGCCGGCGCTTGGGTAGAAAGATCTATGGTCCCTCATAATCCCGACCTGCCGTCGATAGATCCTCGCTTGCTCGTCGAATCCGATGGACCTAAAGCTCTCTCTGATCTCCTTGCCCAGACTGGCTACGTCATTCAGCGGCGAATGCTCATCGACCTCAAGCACGTTCTGCGCAGCGGCAAGCCCTGGCTCATCGAAGGTCCACGCGGCGGCGGTAAGACGGCCCTTGGCGAAGCTCTATCACACGCCTGTAATCTCCCCTGCTTCTACTTGCAAGGTATGCAAGGACTGACTCTTGATGACGTGCTCTACACTTGGGATCGTGAAGGACAGAACCAATGGGTGCGTCAGGCTACCTCCTCCGGTAAATCACTCGCTGCCGCACGCGCCGAGCAGTGGTCGAGAGAATACCTCGTCCTAGGAGAGGCGCTGGGCGCTTTCGATCTGGCAGTGCGCTCCGACATCACTCCGATCTTGATAATCGACGAGGCGGACAAGCTCCAAGAGCACATTGAGGACATGCTACTCCAACTCCTTGGCCGCGGATGGGCGCACGTTCCCCGCTTCGGCGATATCGGCATCCGCGATGGCGGCAAGTGGCCCGTTGTCATTCTTCTCTCGAACGACATCCGACATGATCTGTCGCCCCCTCTGCGCTCGCGCTGCCTCTACAGTTGGCTGGAACCACCGACACCGCGAGAGGAGGTTCGCATTCTTCGCGCTCGCGTTCCTTCCGCATCACCCCAGTTATTGGGAAACGTTGTGAAGATCATTAACTGCATTCGCGGCATCGGGGGAGTCACTGATAAGCCAGGCTTGAGAGAAAGCATCGATCTTCTGACTGCGCTTTCAAACGACGAGCCCATTAAGTGGTCTGCTGAAATCCTCGAAGAGCACCTCTGCTTTCTGGGCAAGAGAATGAAAGACCGCGCGAATCTAGAGAAGGGTGTCGCCCGTTTGCAGCAAGCTCTTCGTTCGCCGCATCCGGACATCGACAGTTGGGTTGAATCGGCTTGCTCCGAAACCATTAGGATACTCGAGGAAACATTATGAAGAGAACCCAAACCGCCCCCAATGCGTCTACACGCAAGCGAGCCTTGCTTTCCATCGCAGCCGTCGCCTTGATCCCTACCGTTATCGTCGCACGCCATCTTGCGGCCCGAAACGTAGCGTCCGTCGATCCGAATGTTTCAATCGAACGTGAACAAAGCGACGACTCGTCAACCATCAAGACCAGCAACAACTCAATCAGCCTGCCTGATGATGGCGAGGTCTACCGTACTGCGAACCGGCTCCGCGAAGCTTCCGCGCTCGCGCTTGCAGCAGCCCTCTATGCGGCGAACGAACAGGCCAACCGCCACTTCATTCCTGACGCTGTGGAACTGATAAGCGGTATTCGATCCGCAGGCATTGTTCCTCCAGGGATGATAATCGGCGCGCGCGCCATGCTCCTTTCCGCTCGATCCACACTGTTACTTCGTTTCAGACCTGACGCATTCGCGATTGAGGTTCTTTCTTTTCCTCGCTCTCGCGAGGATGGACCCGCCTTGATGATCCGTATTCCCGCCATCGCTGAGTACGCAGAGCTCGGGTCAGTCTTTATTGCCGACCGGCTCGGAGAGATCGAACCTCCGCCACCGTTCGCCGCTCTCACAGATTGTGTTCGAGCGGGTTGGATTGATCAGCCTTTCGATCAGGCCGAGATCCCTGCCGTAGAACAACAACAACTGCGCGCGTGGCTCGCTGTCAAACGTCATAAGTAATCGACTCGCGAGGCTAATTCTCATGTCTCTACTTCACTACATCCAGAAGTATGACGCAGAACACGGCATTCCCCGTCCGATGACCGCGCCTCATCTCGACGCCTATCATGCCGCCCTCCGCTGCCTCAGGACCGGCGTTGAGATGCTTGGACTCGTCTCATGCGGCATAGTGTCCGCTTATCTATTCTGGCTCTCGGCTAACTTCATCAAAGCCGACTTCGAGGTTCGTTTGGTATTTGTCGGTGGAATGTTAGTAGCCGTCTTAGCGAGCCTGATGGAGGCTCTCCAGGTAGTGCTTCCGTACTACCGTTTCAAGCAGCGCGTAACGCATGGTTCTGCGATGTGGGCCGATACCGCATGGCTCAAGTCTGAAGGCTTTGCCCAGGACTTCACAAGCAGTCTTGAACCTGGTGAGTTGCGAATAGGCACTCTTCCCACCGGTCACCAGCTAGTCCTGCCGGCAGATCACACCCTGCGTCACGTTGCGATGTTCGGTCCTCCAGGCTCAGGCAAGTCCGCGACCTTCATTACCACGTTCCTGCGCAACTGGGCGAAGTGCGGATCAACGATCGTACTCGACCCAAAGGGTGAACTATTCGAGCAAACTGCTTCTCACTATCAGCACGCTTTTCGTCTTGACCTCATGGAACCAAGTCAGTCCGACTACTGGAACTTTGTTCCCGATTGCAAAGGCAACGCGGAACTCGCACATCAGATTGCTTCGATCATTGTTGGTTCGCATCCGGGCGCACGATCGTCGGATTCAGAGACGTTCTGGCGTGATTCGGAAATCGCGGCGCTGAGCGCCATTCTGCTTCACCTGCCACACATAGCTGACAACCCAACTCCGGCGATGATCAACGAATTCATCTCTCTACGCTCTATCGACGCGGCCGAGGGCGAGACGGAATCACCGCTCACCAAAGAAATGTTTGCGTCGGCTGATCCTCAGGTCGGGATCTACTGGGGCGCCTTCACTAAAGCGAAGCGCGATCTCCAGGGGTCGATACTCACCGGCGTAATCGCCAAGTGCCAATCGTTCACCACGCCTAATGTCAAAGCGATCTCTTCCGGCCTCGGTGAAGATGACACCGTCAAGCGTGCCGACATCGATCTCAACTTGCTGCGTAATTCCGGCACCGGAATTTACGTCGTCATCCCCGAAGGCGACGCTGAACGGTACAGTGCTTTTCTCACAACTTTTTTCGGTATCGCGATGAGTGTGTTGAGGACGGTCTCCGTAACCGCCCAAACCGTACCGGCTCTTTTTGTCTTTGATGAAGCCGGTAACATTCCGATTCATGGTCTTAAGGAAATGCTAGGAGTCGGACGGGGCCGCAAGGTCGCGGTCGTGCTCGCGTATCAAAACCTTGGTCAGGTTTACGCTCACTATGGTCGTGATGGCGGGGACGCCGTTCTCGGGTCCATTAATACTATGGTCTTCCTGCCGGGTTTGGATCAGCGCACAACCGAATTTGCTGCGAGGCGAGTCGGTCGGACTACGGTACTACAGCACACGACTGTAGACGCGACGGGTACGCAGAACGATGCTGAACGACTTGCCGAGACCAAACGCGATCTCATAGACGCTGCCGAGCTACGCCAGTTGGTTCGACACAAACAGGCGGTCGCCATAATCGATACTGCCCCGCCCATCAAATTCTCCTATCCTCCGTTCGTTCAAGCCGCGCGCGAAGCGCTGTCCCATCCCGTTCACAAGGGAACGTCTGATGTCGTCGATTTCAAAACTGCTGAGCGTAAGAAGAGAGGACTTGGTTCCGAGAGTTCCATCAAGCTTGTCGAGTCCGAGCCGTCTAGTCGTAGCGATAGCAAACAGGTCAAGCAGTTCAAAAGCTCTTCAACGAACCAGGACGCCCCAGACCAGACTCATCAAGGTTCGTCAAGAAGATCTTCGCTCGGTCTGAATTCAGCGGAGTAAATACGAGATGCCGTCACCAGAAGAAAAGACAGGGCTCCGATTCGCTTACTTGATACTGGGATTCGCGATCGCACTGGTCATCGGTTGTTATGTTTACTCTCTGTGGATAGCTTCTCAAGAAGAAAAGGCGCTTCTGCCGCGACCCGCTGTTGACCAAGTAGTAAAGGCGCTAAGAAGCTATCATCATCAAGTAGGCAGATTTCCTCAGACCTTCACCGAGCTCGAGACCCGCGTGTGGAGACACAGTCGCACTCCCAACTTCGGCGAGGACGGGCGCAGTCTCTCAATGGCAAACTACTATTACATCTATTACCCAATCGATTCCGGCGTCTGCACTCTTTGGGCGATTCCCATCAATAAGCGGAGAGAAGAAGCCTCGACTTTCTTTCTTGCGCTTTCTCCCGAAATAGTCCGGCGCTGGAAAGGAGCGCCACTAGCGTTCGAGGAGATCAAGCGGCTTCCCGCGCTTCCCGAACCAGCTCAGCTCGCGCTACTCGGTCTCACTGAGCAACAACCTATTCAACTACAGCCGTCTCGAGTTGGGCAGAAGGCCTCAACTGCTGGGAGGTGACATCCTGTTATGACGATGCCCGCTCCTCGATGCGGAGGAACCCCCGATGGAATGCCTCCCTCGAACCACAACACTCAGGATTCGAAATAACCGACGCAACGTTTCAGGCTCATCACAATGCGAGAGAAAACCATGAAGAATGATGCCTTCCGTTTCGCGAAGCACGGTCCCTCAGGCTTGAAGCTGGCGGTGCAGCTCGCCATAAGTCAGCTCGACCAAGGGATCGGAGTCGAGGAGGCGGTCCAGTTCGCTGCGAAATATCACAACGTGACCTGTGCCGCGATTGAATCAGAGTTGTCGAAGAAGCGACCGCGCACTGTCAGATGAGCCCGACATTGCTGAATGTCTCACAATTCTCCGCTCTACGACCAAGTGTGTGTCTTACGCCTATTGACTGGCCTAAGCTCTTCCTGTAGACGTAGCTTGTAGCCCGCGAGGGTGCACACTAAAACCCATGGTCAGAGAGATGACTTCAGCGAGAAAGAAAGAAATGCGTTGGACGCCGCGACTGGTCAAACAGTTGCGCGGCAAACGCACGCTCGCAGACTTTGGAGCATTGATCGGTGCATCAAAGAATAGCGTCCGGCGCTGGGAGCTGGGTGAGGCGCAGCCTGATGCCACCTACGCCAAACGGCTATCGGAACTCGCCGAGCGCGAGAACTTCCTCAAGGACTGGAAGCTCGTTGGCTCTATGACACTGGTCGGTGATCTTGAAAGCGCCACGGCCGAAATCTCCGAACTATTCCGAAAGTCCGTCGAACGAAGAGAGAGGGGTTCTGACGCAGGCTCGACTTGTTGTATACTCTGGCCTTGAAAGGTAGGCGTATATAGTGAGTACCGAATTGGATGAACTTATCAGAAGAACTGAAGGTCTTTCTCCCGAGGATCGTCAGCGACTGCTTGAGCATCTGAACCATAGCGTCTCGACCGGAAGGGTTCATCGCCAATGGCGCGAGATCCGCGGCGCGGCGCCGTATCCTCTACTGGGCGAAGATGCTCAAACCTGGGTGTCGCGCACCCGGCGCGAAGGAGATGAGCATCGTCAAAGCCAACTGAGAAGCGGCAACCATTGAAAATAGACGCTGCGCTGCAGAATATCACCCACCTATTCCTGGACACTGCTCCGGTCATCTACTACGTCGAAAAGAATCCACAGTACCTCGCTACCGTTGAGTTTGTTTTCGATCAGATAGACAATAGCTCCATTACCGCCGTGACCTCACCGGTGACGCTAGCCGAGTGTTTGGTCGTGCCATACCGACTTGGTATCGCTAACTTGCAACAAGATTTTTTAGACCTGATCGTTTACGGTAACAATACTATCTTCGTCAGTATCGACCGCGCGATCGGGACGCAGGCAGCGGAGTTCAGGGCGCGATATAACCTTACTTTGCCTGATGCTCTACAGATTGCCAGTGCACTTGTAGCGGGCTCCCAAGCGTTCTTGACTAATGATGCAACTCTCAAGCGCGTGACCGAGCTCAACGTTATCGTTTTAGACGAAGTATCGCCGCCCTGAGTTTTGTCGGCTCCTACCTTGATTAAGTTTATTCGTGACCGAGCGCATATCACTCGTCAGCTCTTGATGCTCCAGGGGTAAATCCGAAGGTAATCGAGTTTGATTTGATTCGGTTCGCTGATTCGATGATTATAGCCAGTTGATCCGCTACCCACCCGCCCGCCCATCATTATTAATACCCGCCATACGGCGAACATCCGTCTCTACAAAGCCTGCTCCGAACTAAACCCTCCCGGCTCATTCTCCTCTCCGACAAATTAAGGTAAAGGGGCGCGACGAGTCGGCCCAACGGCAGCGCTTCTTGTAGCTCCGCACTTTCTTCATTCGCAGCCTAACTGCGAGCCGACCCCTATGACCTGAATTTGTCTCCGCTACACATGGCCTCTATCGGGTTTGTTCTTAGTTTTTTAATTCCACAAAACCCTTTGGAGGAACGACATGAACCTTGACGCGACCAATCAACAGAAATGGAGCGACTTGTTAACGCAAGCCGTCACTCAACCCGGTTTGATCCTTAAAGCTTACTCGGCTTTTCACGGCTACAGTCTAGGCAATCAACTTGCCGCTCTTCTGCAATGTCACCGCCACAGTATCGAGCCCGGACCGATTAATACATATAAAGGATGGTTCGACAAAGGCCGACAAGTCCGCAAAGGCGAAAAGGCTATCTGGCTTTGCATGCCTCTTACTCGCAAGAAGACCAATGGGGACACAGGCGAAGACGAGCTTTATATAACCGCTTTCGTCTGGAAACCGCGATGGTTTGTATTGGCCCAGACCGATGGCGAACCCGTATCAATGCCCGAGATTCCAGAATGGAACAAAGAACGCGCGCTAGCTGCGCTTGGTATCGAGCAGATTCCATTCACCCACACGAACGGCAACGTTCAGGGATACGCGAAGAAAACGCAGGTTGCTATATCGCCGCTTGCTGAACTACCTCACAAGACCCTTTTTCACGAAGTCGCCCACGTTGTCTTAGGCCACACTACGGAAGCCGATATCAGCGACTCCGAACACACGCCAAGGAGCTTGCGAGAAGTCGAGGCCGAAGCAGTAGCGCTTTTGGTTTGTGAATCGCTTGGATTGGCATGCTCTGAATACTGCCGAGGCTACATTCAAAACTGGCTTGAGGGCGATGTGATCCCCGAGAAGTCGGCACAGAAAATCTTTGGAGCAGCCGACCGCATTCTTAAGGCTGGCATCAATCATCAGGCTGAGCAGACGCAATCAAACGCCAATCAGCCGTTGGCATGACCCTTGCACAACTAAGGCTGGGTGTTGCGAGCACCCAGCCCGACTTTCCACCCCATTGACACGGGGAGAAAAGAGTTTCGACCAATGTCAACGTATCACGACCATTCTACCCATTCAACCGCGTTTGCTTCTTCACTCGACCACGCAGGGCAAGAGCAAGGGTTAGCTCAGGAACAACTGATAACCCTTCGCGCGATAGCCCGCGCCAGAGGTCGAGACTGCGAACAGTTTGTTAGATCACGCTTCGGGTGCGCACCCGAAGAACTCTCACGCGCCGAGGCTGCGGCCTGCATAAACGCACTCGCTGAAATACTCGACGCTCAACTGCCAGGCCTTCACGCCTGCGCTTCACCTCAACAAACAAAGGAGAACAACAGCATGTCTAGCTTTAACAAAATCACCGTCGTTGGTTATCTGGGCAGAGCACCGGAACTGCGCTACACCCCGGAAGGAACACCCGTTTCCAACTTCTCAGTTGCAACTACCGAGAGGCGCAAGGACAAGTCCGGTGAGCCTCAGGAAACGACCACATGGTTTCAAGTCGCCCTCTTCGGACGCCGTGCCGAGGTTGCGAATGAGTACCTGTCAAAGGGCAGCCACGTTTGGCTTGAAGGTCCGCTGACCCTGAATCAATGGACCGATCGAGAAGGCGCAGCCCGCGTCAACCTGGAAGTCAGAGCCTCTGACATCAAATTCCTCTCTTCCTCAGCCGAGAAAGCCACAGCCGCCGCCGCCGCAGCGGAAGTGACTACCGAGGATGACGTTTCGTTCTAGCGGCAATCCATGGGCCAGCGTCGGGCACAGCGCTCGACTCTGGCCCAAATTTTTCGCGGGTCCGCTTCTAGCGCACGCGGACCCGCCAATCTCACGCCGGGCGGCGAACGCGATCCAACTCCGCGACGCGCTGAACCGCGCGGCATTGAGAGTGAGCCGGATAGTAGTGCTGCTTCAGAGGAAGAATCATGAGCAACATCGTTTCTGAACTGGAGGATGGAAACGGAGGCCGAAGATGGCTGCCATCTTCTGAAGTAGCCGAAGCTTCAGTAATGCTCGATCTCTTTCAAGGCCTTGGTGTCCAATCGTTCTCCCTCACGATCACTGATGACACTGGACGCAAGGTAGCTTTCAGGCGGAATAGGTCCGTTGAATTACTGCGCAGTGAATTGTCGAGTTTATTATTCACCTCCTGCGAGAAGCGTCTGAACGTGATTGTGCGGCCGATTGCTGCACGCACGCTATCGCTCATTCAGCTTGATGATCTGAGCGCTTCCCAGCTTGATCGAGTGCGCACGTTTTCTTTTCTGGTACTGGAAACGAGTCCAGAAACTTTCAAGCTTGGGTAGCGGTCACTGACGCCACTCACGAGACAATCCGCAGAGTTAAGAGAGCAGCAGGAGCCGACCTCAACGCGAGCGGCGCGACCAGACTCGCTGATTCATACAACTTCAAAACGAAATACGCGCCCGACTATCCGCGCGTTCGGCTTCACTCCATTGCGCCGCTGCACGCTGTAACAGCGGGCGAGCTTGAACGCGCCGGCTTGATCGCGCCGGAGGAGCACACGCCCTGCGCGCCGCGCCATGCTCCAACTCACCGGCGCAGACATCGCTTGCTGGTGTGGCCCAGCTACGCGCGCTGTCTGGCCGACGCGCCTGGCGCAAGAAATCATGAGGGCAAAGACCGCAGCGCGGCAGATTTCAACTTCTGCCTCATCTCCATAGATCGAGGCTGGTCCGTTGAAGCTACCGCAAACCAACTTATGGCTGAAAGCGAGAAGGCCAGGTCGGCCGGATTCAACTACGCAATGTTTACGGCCAAGAGAGCAGCGTCAATCGTGAGTAGTCGTCGCTGAACTTGGTTAGCGCCGTCTCGCATTATTGTTCCAACGCTCGGAGAGGTGACTATCAATGAAGAGCTACAGAGTTACCGCTACGTTCCCAGAGTTGCCAGCCGCTCACGCAGTACAGGAAGCGCGCGGTGAAGGCTCAAGTCTGTCTGTCGGCATCAAGCGCGCGCTCGACGCGATTCTTCGTGAGCGTCACGTCAAAGGACGCCGCATCTCGACGGTGAAACTCTTTGTGAGGGTGGAAGAGCTAGAGTAAGGAACTTCCGTGATTTCACGAAGACCGCAAAGACTTGGTTGACATAGTGGTGCTTACATAACCACGCAAGCGTTCCATAACCGATCCAATTCCACTTCGGTGGAAAAACTACCCATTATTGCGGCAATATCTTAAGTTGGGTTCCCCGGTGCTTCGTCGTATGCCTTCTTTCTTGTCGCATTTCCGGTTTTGTCGCATTTGAGGTACTAGCTTAATTGAGACTCGGGAGGCATTGTCATGGATCAAGAAGGCGAGGGGCAAGTAGGTGAGGCAGTTCCAGCTCCTTTGACTCGGCGAGATGCCGACGGAGAATTGTATAGGCGGACCGCCGACGTTGAAGAGCAGATCAGAGAGGCGCTATCGCTCTGTGAATCAGAGTTGATTGACCGCGCTGGGCTGAGAGACTTCGAGAGTAGTCAGTACCTTGGGGACGAGTGTCTTATTTACCTGATTCGTCGCTTTCATCGCGACAGCCACAAAGATGGAGTAGTAAACACGCTGACGGGTTTCTTAATCAAGAGATGGAACGGGCGGATTTATCGACAGATTAGCATCGCACTTGCGCCAACTTACTTCGCAGATTGCTTTAGTGACGTGATTCTAGCCTCTTTCTCACCGATCCTGGATCTCGAGTCAGACAAATGTGACTTCGCTCAAGTCCGGTGTGGTCTATGGCTAGAACGGGTCACCTTCAATGTTCTTCGGAGCTATTGGAAGCGGCAGCGAGAGGACATCATTTCAGATTCCTACGACAAAGATGACGAGGATTCAGACAAGAAGGATTTCGCCGAGACCCCCAAGGTTCTAAGGGACAAAACGTTAGCACAAGACTTGGAAGCACTTTGCGCGGAAGCGCTGAGTGTTCTCGACGAAAAGGAGCGAATGGTCTTTCTGATGAGGCATTATTGGGAGTGGGAAATCCAGAATCAGAATCCTGACGAGATGACCATTAGCAAGTACTTTGGCGTTAACCCGAGGACGATTCATAACTGGCTCAACAGCGGCGAAGCAAAGCTGCGGGAGTGGCTAGGAGGCAGGTCATGAAGAGCCGCAAAGAAGATATCACACTAGATGACGTTCTGGACCTTTACCAGGCTTCCTGTGAGCGGTCTGGTATGGATGTTCTTGCTGATTGCATCGCGGAATTCCCGCAATTCGAAAACGAACTCAAGGAGTTCTCGGCGTATCGCAAGATGGTCGCTAAGATACAGCCAAGTCAGTACACCGAAGAGGAAGAAAAGTCGTTGACCGGTCGTGGCGTGAGCGTCGTGCAGAACCTGCTTTACGAGCAGCGTCAGAAGAGGGACGCCGCAATGGTAGGCGACGAAGCAATCAGCGGCATTCTTGATGAGATGGACAGACAGCACGCCACTATCGAATTGGTGGTGGAAAAAACCGGTCTAAGCGAGGGGATCATCTGGACGCTCGATCGTCGCCAAATCCGCTATGAGACTATTCCATTGAAGGTGATCGAGAGAATCGCTTTCGCTTTGGGGAAGCTTGTCTCAACGATCAAACGGTTTCTTCAAGGTGCATTGCGAATAGCTCCCTCGCACTACAAGTCCGATAAGGTACCGGAAGCGGTTCGGTTATATGATTTCGGTGAGATAGTGCAGATGGATCCGGATTTGACTGATGAGCAAAAGGAGTACTGGCTGTCGCAAGCGCCGATCGACGCTGAACAAGATCGATAGAGGAGTAGTCGGGAGTGAGCAACTGGGACCAGATTCGTACGTTGGCCCGAAAGTTTCACGCCGAGGTGTGCGCGTTTGGTGATGATCCTACAGCTCCCGGAGAGTCCGCCGAAGGACTACTTGCGAGAGCCGCTCGAGTGACCGGGATCAGAACCAAGGGCTACATCAGGGAGCATCCTCTCCTTCATGGTGCACTGGCAAGGGTAGAGAGAAATACGATCCTCTTCGACAACACTGTTGACAGATGGTTGGCGTTCTATCACCAGGCGCACGAACACGCGCACATCCTGCTCGGCCATGGTGAACGGTGTTGCGTCGCTGCAGACATCGACGGTGAGGCAGCAGAAGACAAGTTACCGATCGGCGTGCATCGCGTCGAGGGATACAGCCCACACGAGCGTCTCGAATGTGAAGCCAATGTCTTCGCGCGTGAGTTCCTTCTACCGAGCGATGTACTCAGGAAATGGTTCATTGAAGACGGACTGAATGCAGAGGCAATTGCTGTTAGGGTTGGAGACTCTCCTGAGATGACCGATATGGTTTGCCACCAACTCGCGCGAGCCCTGCTCACTCCGGCCGCGCAGAGCGACGAAAAGGCTAAAGGGGATCAATCGCTGTCTCTTGACCGTAGTCAGCGAAAGGCAGCAGAAGCCCCTGAAGGCCCGCTTCTGATCACTGCGGGGCCTGGGACCGGGAAAACACGTACGCTGGCTGGACGAGTCGTTCATCTCTTGGGAAGGGGAGTATCCGCCGAAGCCATACTTGTCCTAACTTTTTCGAATAAGGCAGCGGACGAACTACGCGATCGAGTGAAGATCGCCGTACCTGCCCAATCACCAGCGATAAGGATTGAAACGTTCCATTCGTTCGGCCTCGATCTATTACGAAAATACGGGGCAAAGATCGGGCTGCCCGATGATCCACCGGTCCTCGACATTGTTGACGCACTAATGATGCTTGAAGGATGTTTGGTCCAGCTTGAGCTCGATCACTATCAGAATCTTTACGAACCGAGTCTCTTTTTGAGTGGAATCCTGAGAGCGATTTCTCGCGCGAAAGATGAGAACGTCAACCCCGCCCAGTATCGGAAATATGCGGATGCGATGCTCGCTTCGGGGGTAGACGAAACGGCCGCGGGAAAAGCTGCGGAAGTTGCTCGAGTCTACAATTTTTACCAAGGCCACCTAACTGGAAAAGGACAACTGGACTTCGGAGACCTCATCTGCCGCTCAATCGAGCTTTTGCAGAATCACCTCCAGGTCAGAGAAGAGGTTCGCGGCATCTATCAGCATGTTCTTGTGGACGAGTACCAAGACGTCAATCGCGCAAGCGGCCTCCTTCTGAAAGAGATCGTTGGCGAAGGTAAAGGTCTGTGGGCCGTCGGAGACATTCGTCAGTCAATTCACCGTTGGCGCGGTGCCACGACAGCGAACATCCGGTTATTTTCGACTGACTATCCAGCAGCGAAGGCTCCTTTGCCCCTTGAAATGAACTATCGCTCTCAACCCGTTATCGTCGATGCGTTTTCGGAACTGGTTCCACAGATGCAGGCGAAAACGGAAATCCCATTCACGCCTTGGCTAAAGAACCGGATAGATGAAGGCGGCAGCTTCAGATATGAAGTAGCGGTCGATCTGAAAGCCGAAGCTCAGGGCATTGCGAGAGAGATAAAACAGAATGTCAAGGGCCTTATCTCTTATCGCGAGCAAGCTGTGATTTGCCGGTCCCACACTTCGCTGGCGCGGATAGCTCGCCACCTTGAAGAGGAAGGCGTACCGGTTCTTTACCTTGGTGATTTCTTCGAGCGACCCGAAGTGCGGGATATGCTGTCGTTGCTGTCGCTGACGTGTGAACGCAGTGGGCGAGGACTATTGAGAGTGGCCCGTTTTGATGAGTATCAGGTTCCGCTCTCGGACGTTCAGGCTTTGAGATCTACAGCCAATGACCGAGACAGGCCATTTCCCGCAGCCCTAGACCTCGCCGGCGAAGCTGAGGGAATAACGGACAAAGGCAAAGAGAAACTGACTCTTATCGCTGCCCACATTGATGGGCTAGGCTATGGGCGGTCTGCTTGGAAGACTCTCACGCGCTATCTTTTTGTGCGCAGCAACTACCTGAGGACACTTCTGACGAATGATTCTGTCGCCGGTCAACAGCGACGACTCGCGATTTACCAGCTTCTTCAGTTCGTTCACAGCCAGCGCGAGCGCCGATCAGAGCCGCATATGGACCCAAAGCGATTCCTACTCCGATACATCAGGCGACTCGAGGTTTATGGCGAGGAGCGACAACTCAGGCAGGTGCCAGCCTGGGCCGACGGAATCGATGCTGTTCGCATACTTACGATCCATGCCAGCAAAGGACTTGAGTTCCGTGCAGTCTTTTTGCCAGTGCTAGCAAAGACGTACTTGCCGGTTAAGGGGAGTCGCGAGACATGCCCTCCTCCTCAGGGAATGACTCAAGAACAAGACGGGTGGCGCTTGGAAGAGGAAGAGTGCCTCTTCTTCGTGGCAATGTCACGCGCTCAGGACCATCTTTATTTGTCACGCGCCTTACGCTACGGACTCGTGAACCGGAATCCCTCTGAGTTCCTTTCGAAAATCAGAAGACGGCTACCACGCGCCGTTGACGCGCAGCCCACATGGCTGAGAGACGACTCAATCGCCGAAGTTAGCTCGGAAATGGGGACAGCACCATCCTCAGGCCGGCCTGTTTTCGAGGAAAGGGCACTTCAAGTGTACATGAAGTGTCCACGTAAGTATTTCTATGAGTTCGTGATTGGTTTGAGTGCCACACGGGATGATTCAGCGTACCTCCGGTTTCACAACTGCGTCTATGGCGTTGTGCGATGGCTCCAGAGCGCCCGAGCCGCAGGCAATCTTCCGAGCAATGAGGAGGCGCTTGCCTATCTGGCCGAGGTATGGAAGGCAAGAGGACCTGGAGATCATCCCTACGGGGCCGTCTACTGGCAGTTTGCGAGCGCGATGGTCTTAAACGCCGTACAACGACAGAAATTACCCGGCTGGCGTCCCGCAGAAACCGAACACGAGGTTCGGCTCGCCTCCGGTAATGTGAAGGTAGTAATCGACAACGCGGAGCGAGCGGAAAATGGTGAGTCAAGCGTTGTTGTCCAGCGTTTTCGCACTGGAAGGCAAACCAAGAGCGAAGAAGAAAACGTGCTGTACGGCTTATATCGCTCGGCGGCGCAAGAGGCGTTCCCGCGATCACATGTAGTGCTACAAACGCTTTATCTCTCAACCAATCAGACACGCGATATCGAACTCACCGATAAGCAGTGTGCGGCTCGTCTGAACAAATACAGCGCGGCTATTTCTGGTATCACGGAAAAACGATTTGACCCGACTCCCAGTGAACATGAATGTCCGCGTTGTCCGCACTTTTTCATCTGTCCAATGGCTGAAGACTCATAGACTCCTGCCTCGTCACTTTCCGGTTTTGAGTTATCTCAGGTACTGACATCAATGAAGGCAATTGAATATGCGCGCTTGTCCCGCGACTGGCGCGCGCGTGAGGTAGAACAATCGCTGTGCTTGCAGCACAGCCTCATTGGGAGTGATAACCATGTCAAACAGGGAAACAATTGAAGTCTTTCTTCAGGGAGAGGGCATCCCCGAAGTCCAGATCGTTCGGATTCCAGAACAGAGCACGGTGCAAGAGTTGATCGAAAAGGCAGGAGCAATCGCCGGCTCCTCGCACGGTGATGCGGTACCGGTTTTGTTCCTTGAAGACGGCGATGGCGAGCTGAGTTCCAAAGCTACGCTCAAAGAAGCAGGGATCGGCCATCGGAGCCGAGTGCATCGCCACCGGTGCCGTCGTGTTGATGTCACAGTGAATTTCAAAGACGACCACAAATCACACGAATTCCCGCCGTCCACCTCGGTGCGCAAGGTTAAGCGATGGGCTGACGAGGAGTTCAAGCTGAAGGGCGTCGACGCAACTGAACACGCACTGCAGCTTTGCGGCTCCAGCACAAGACCGGACGAAGACGTTCACATCGGCTCGCTGGTCAAGTTTCCGGACTGCAAGATCTGCTTTGACCTCGTGCCAAAGAAGAGGGTGGAAGGATGAGTGGGCCGACGAGTATGACCTCGGATGAGCGCGTTTTTCGCGATCATCTAGACAGAGGACCCTTTCAGAGTGGAGTTGACCGAGGTCGGTGGCATCTGGTCTCGGTCAACTGGCCTTACGCGGTCATCACCGTCGCGGCTGCAGAGAGGCCAAACGTGCCGGATGAGTATGCCTTTAGGTTCGAACTCACTAACTATCCGAGTTCTCCGCCTACGGCCCAACTCTGGGATACGGCGCGGAGCGCGCCGCTCGATCACTCACGCTGGCCTGGCGGGCGTGGGCGGATCCCACCCGCCTTCAATCCGGCATGGAAAGGTGGCACGTGTCCCTATCTCCCCTGTGATCGTCACGCAATCGAGGGGCACGACGCTTGGCGCAGTCAGTATCCCGAAATGATCTGGTCGCCATCGGGCGACATTACCCAATATCTAAGGATTCTTTATGACCTTCTCACTTCGGAGGATTATACGGGCCTTCGTAGCTCCTGACTATCGACTGTGTTGCTCATCGCGCCTCTGGCACGCCGGGCTGGCGGAACTGCGTCGGCGCACTGAAGGTCGCCACGAGAGCGGAGCCTTCCTACTTGGAAAGGGCAACGGTGAGCAAAGGGAGATTTCCCGCTTCATTTACTACGACGACCTCGATTCACAATCGCTCGAAAGCGGGATCGTGATCTTCGATGGTGCAGGTTATGGTCCCCTCTGGCAACTCTGCCGTGAGTCCGGGCTCACAGTCGTTGCTGACGTACACACTCACCCAGGTTGCGCAATCCAGAGTTCCTCGGATCGTGACAACCCGATGATTGCGTTGCCCGGACACATTGCTCTGATCGTTCCACTGCTTGCAGAACGAGCTTTCGGAGCAACAGAACTGGGGATCTACGAATATCAGGGGGAGCATCGCTGGCGCGATTGGAGCGGAGCTCAGGGACAAAAGTTCTTATACATCGGCTATTGGGGATAGAGAATGGACGCAAACGTAATTGGAGATGGGCTCCACCGCTCCGCGAAGCTTGCGATGGACAGCGGGGAGGCGGCAACAGTGGAAGACGCGCTGAGACTATTCGAAGGGTATCGTCTTCGGATTGACGTTGGTTCCGACATAGCTTGGTCACCGACCTTGCAAGCGGCTCTACTCACCGCCGTTAATGCCGGTCGGCGCTGCTTTCTTGGTGGAGTCGAAGTCACTGGCTGCCTTGAGGCCGAGTTGCTGATTCAATGGATGGACTGTCGCTCCATCGCCCAAGCCATCAGGAATTTGCAGGGGTCGATCACCGACGAGCCCGATATTACCGCGCCGCGAATCGTCATCGGAGACGTTCAGAAGGGTTACTCCGAAAGCGAGTTCCAGATGCGAGCCACATTCGACGGTTGGCGTGGAGGGGTGATACCGCTTGACGACCCGAGTCGTCTATCAGAGCGAGGGGAGTTTACGCCCGCAGGTGTTCTCGCTGGCGGCCTAGCGGTCTCGGAGGCGTTTCAGTTCGTTCGCGGACGAAACGCTCTGGCCGGAAAAAGAAATGTGGGCCTGTCTCTATGGCGCCCGGATTCGGTGAAATCCTGGCTTGATGACTTTGAACTTGGGCCTGTTCTCGACTTGCTTCCAAGCAAGCTCTGGTTGATCGGACTTGGTCATCTAGGACAGGCGTACTTATGGACGCTAGGGTTTCTCCCGTATCGCGACGCCCGTGACTGCTCGTTTGTTCTGCAGGACTACGACTCACTAGTTTCAGCTAATGACAGTACTTCGCTGCTAACGGATCGACAGATCGTAGGACAAAAGAAAACCCGCGCGATGGCAAACTGGTGCGAGGAGCGAGGGTTCGGGACGCGCATTCTAGAGCGCCGATTCTCGGCGGACTTCCGCCTGAATGACGAAGAGCCTCTTGTGGCACTCTGCGGTGTCGATAACGAAGGCGCGCGCGCTGATCTTGAGGATGTTGGATTCAGCCAAGTCATCGAGGCCGGAATAGGAACAGGAAGCGAAGAATACCTTGCTTTCCAAATACACAGTTTTCCTTCGAGCCGCTCGGCCCGAAGCCACTGGTCGGCGTCATCGAGCCGTCGAGAAGTGGACTCGATCATCAGTCAGCCAGCTTATCAATCCCTAGCAGCAGAAGGGCTAGAACAATGCGGACTTTCAACTCTTGCAGGACGATCCGTAGGCGCTGCCTTCGTTGGTGCTACTGTCTCGGCCGTCGTCATCGCAGAGTTGCTTAGAATGTGCCTGGGCGAACAGCGATATCAAGTCATCGATGGCAGTCTGCGCTCTCTTGAACATCATCTAGCCATACTGAGCGATGGATCATCTCCTCCATTCAACCCGGGGCTCACAAATGCGAAGGCACCATTTTCCGTTGAAACGACCTGCGGAAGCAGGCGCGTGTTGATTTGAACTGCTCTGCCACATAAGATACAAGTTTGCATACAGGCCGTTCAGGATTCGTCAGCGTGGATTGGTTCTTCGCCGCAAGTTCTCCGCGCAGCCATCATTCAAAAGCATCTGTTAGGAGCGGGTAAGTGCCAGAGGAGCTGAAACAAGGAGACATTGTGTCGGGATTAGAACCCGACGAGCACGTCGAGATAAGACGCGTCACGCCCTTCGGCGGTAAGATGCTCGTCGAAGGCATCTGTGTTATCTCGCGTCGTGAGATTCGACGACCGCTCGGCGAAGACGAGCTTGCTCGTCTCACAAAAGTTCGCGGCTCGGACTTCACCTTTGACGGAAATGCCGAACCCTTCTTGCTGGGCGTCGAAGCTCAGCGCATTCACATTGCTTATCAGTTCGATCCTCTGTTCGCAGTGAACTCCAGCGTCGTCGATGTTCTTCCCCATCAGGTCGAAGCGGTCTACCGCTACCTGTTGCCGCTGCCACGCATCCGATTCCTGCTGGCTGATGATACAGGCGCCGGTAAAACGATCATGACCGGCCTTCTCATCAAGGAGCTTTTGTTTCGTGGCGTCCTCAACAAGGTCCTCATCATTACGCCCGGTGGGTTAACCAAGCAGTGGCTAGAAGACGAGATGCGTGACAAGTTCGGTCTGCATTTCCGTTTGATCAATCGCGCCACATTCGAGGCGGATCCAACACAGTTCGCGCGACCCGACGAAGGCTTCTTCATCACTTCTATAGACTTCATCTCTCGGCACGAAGTGTGTCTGAACGCAGCCAAGGAGGTTCAGTGGGACATGATCGTGGTGGACGAAGCTCACAAGTTGTCTGCCTACGAGTACGGAACAAAGGTAGACCGCAGCGAACGTTATCAGGCTGTCGAAGCGCTCGCGCCGCGCGCTGATCATTTGCTCTTCCTTACGGCTACTCCTCATCGCGGCCGAAAGGACACTTTCCGCCGTCTGCTAATGCTCCTCGATGAAGACCTATTTCAGAAAGATGAACTGGTAACCAAACGCATTCACGATGCGGTTAGTAGCTACACAAGCCCGGCCGACTCGTTTGAGAACGAAACCGAGATTAGCAAAGCCAGGAACCGCTTCTTCCTTCGACGGCTGAAGGAAGAGATGGTCAACTGGAACAGAGAACCGCTCTTCAAGCCTCGCCATACTAAGACCAGTGGATACGAACTGACGCCTGAAGAACTCGAACTCTACAACGCCGTCACCAAGTATGTTCGATCGCGACGAAGGGAAGCCAAGGCAAAGAAGAACCGCAACGTTGAACTCACTCTTATCGTTATGCAGCGCCGCCTCGCGAGCAGTATTTATGCAATCACTCGCACACTCACCAATCGCCTAGCGGCTGTGGACAATGTGCTGGCGATCCTTCGTGATCCGGTGCGGACTGCTGCGGAGAAGAAGCGACTGCTTGGTGCAAGTGACAATGACTTGCCGGAAAACATCGCCGAATACGAGGACCTGGATGAATCCCAGCGTGAGGCGGTGGACCGGCGCATATTTCGCCAGGTGCTCAGCACCGATCCCGCAGAAGTCGAGAAAGAGAGGGACGAAGTCGCAGACCTCCTAAGCTTGGCCGAGTCGCTGCGCAACCATAACGAAGCGAAGTTTTCAGAACTGCTGTCCGTGCTCGATTCGTCCGATGTCATTCGCCGCGAAGAAGAAAAGCTGGTTATCTTTACCGAGCACAGGGACACTCTCAACAAGCTTGCCGAGCGGCTCACCAACAAAGGCTACGCCGTTGCGACCATCCACGGTCAGATGGATGTGGACGAACGAAAGCAAGCTCAGCGCGAGTTTCGAAGACACGCGAAGATAATGGTCGCTACTGACGCGGCCGGTGAAGGAATCAACTTGCAGTTCTGCCGTTTCTTGATCAACTGGGATATTCCCTGGAACCCGAATCGCCTTGAACAGCGAATGGGCCGCATTCATCGGTACGGCCAAGACGAAGACGTATGGGTCTACAATCTTGTCGCGGTTAATACTCGCGAGGGCGCGGTTCTCGAAAAAGCGCTCACGAAACTGGACGTGATGCGTGAGCAGATGGGTACCGACCGCGTGTATGACGTGATAGACGAATTGCTGGAAGATGTCCCGCTCGTCAAACTGATTGAACAGTCCATTGATGCCGAGAGCGGCGCGGAGGCTGCGCGCGAGGCAGATGTCTACTTGAGCCGAGGTCTCGAACGCAGAGCTGATGAACTGGTTGCGCTTCAGAAGAAACAATCGCTCGCATCGCGGCTCGATATGCGAGAGGCCGAGCAACTAAGAGATGCATCCGACGAACGCCGGTTGCAACCGTGTTTCATTCACCGGTTCTTCAGCGCCGCGTATCATGCGGCCGGAGGAACCGTCACTGACGATAAACATTTTCCAGTGTTTCACATCGGCCGGACGCCTAGCGAGATTCTCGATGTAGCGCGAACACAGCGACTCCCTGTCCGAGATGCTTACGACACTCCGTTTGTCTTCGATAAAAGCCTGCTCAGCGTTGCGAGCAAAATCGCCGTACCGGAATACACCAGACTCTTAGGGCCAGGACATCCTTTGTTCGACGCCTTGATCCATTGGGCAATCCGCCGCGCGCGCGATTCGTTCACGAAGGGCGCAATGTTGGTCGATCCAAACATTTCAAGACCACAACGCGTCTGGCTTGTGCGCTCCTCAGTAGCAGACGGCAGGCAAGAGGAAAAGAAGCGATTAGCCCATCAACAGTTAAGCGTTGTGGTCGCTGACCATTTGGGGCTGCGCGCGACCTCGCCTGCAAATCTGCTCAATTACGTTGCGCCGGCTGCCCCGGTTGAGCGTCCTGCCGTTCCTGACCACTCCAGCGACGAAGTGCAGATGTGGGCGTATGAGAACCTGACCGAAAAGCAGAGGGTTGACGTGACAAGGCATCGCCAGGCTGAGTGCGATCTCCGACGGCAATACCTCGAGACGACTTTCTCCGATCTGATTCTGGAAATGCAGGAGAAGCTGAACGACGTGCAACAGGAGCAACTGTTCGGCGACGACGATGCCGAGGAACGCGAGAAGCTGGAAAAGCGAATTATGGAACTGAAGCAACGCAGAGCTGACCGCCTCGCTGAATTGGACCTGATGCTGCGCCTGAGCGCAAACTTGCCTGACATAATCACGTCTGCCTTGGTTGTCCCTGACCCGGTCGCGGTTGTTGAGGAGTTGCCGAAGCGTGGTTTTCCGATGCGGCGCGATGAAGAAGTTGAGCGCATCGCTATGGAGTTGGTCATGCGCTATGAACGCAGTCGTGGTTGGACGCCCTACGATGTGTCAAAAGATGGCGAGCACTACGACATTCGCTCCGAATCACCAGCGGGAGAAAAGCGCTTCATCGAAGTGAAGGGACGAGCACAGTCGGGCGCGATCGTTCTAACCGGCCCTGAAGTGGACAAGCTGCGACAGCTTGCCGAACGCGCGTTTCTTTATATAGCAACCTTCTGCAAGGGCGAGCGTCCGCGGCTGCGCATCATCCAGGACCCGATGGCCGAGCTTAGCCCCGAGGTGCTTTATCGGCAGGTGCAGTTTTTCGTTGACGAGGACGACTGGCGAACGAAGGGAGAGGAAATCTATGACCTGCCCCCGGTTGATTGAAGTCGCTTTGCCTATCCGCGAGATATCTGCGGAAAGCGTCCGCGACAAATCGCTCAGGCATGGGCATATCTCTACACTACATCTGTGGTGGGCGCGCCGTCCGTTACCTGCTTCGCGCGCGGTCGTGTTTGCCTCACTAGTTCCCGATCCCGATCATTCAGAGTGCCCGCCCGAGTTTCGCAACGCCGTCCAGCGGTTGCTTAAGAAGGTGCCCCTCGTCCTCAAGTTTTATGGTGAAGGACGCAAAGCGAAGGACGATCCTGATCCTTATCAACCCTACGAAGACATACCCGACACACCACGCAATCGGCTTCTTACTTTCATTGCCAAGTGGTCGCCGGAATGGATTGAGTTTGAGCAAGGCAAGCTTGATAAGAAACCTGATCCTGACTCGATGCTAGATGACCGAAGCCTCGTCAAATGGGAGACGAGTGATCCCGAGAACGAACGCGGCCGCGCGGTGCTAGACATTGCCCGTCAGCTAGTCCGCGCAGCCAATGGTGGCCACGTGCCCGTAGTGCTTGATCCCTTTGCTGGTGGCGGAGCTATTCCGCTTGAAGCGACGCGGCTCGGTTGTCAGGCAATAGCGAACGACTACAACCCTGTGGCCTATCTGATACTGCGCGCGACGTGCGAGTTCCCGCAGAGGTACGACAAGCTGATCGAGGTCGAAGTCGAAGCCGATGGCGCTGGCAACAGATCGCGGAAACTACCTGGAGCGGGAGAACGCCGAACCAAAGTCGTCAATCAGCTAGCATGGGATGTCGAACGCTGGGCGAAGTGGATTCTCGAACGTGCACGGGAACGCATCGGCCATCTTTATCCCCCGGGGAAAGACGGTCATCCGGTTGTTGGCTACTTTTGGGCGCGCACAGCGCCTTGCTCGAATCCTTCATGCCGCGCCGAAATCCCACTGCTGCGCAGCTTGCTCGTCTGCAACAAACCGGACAAGCACGTTGCGCTCACGATTAAGGTCGAAGGCAAAGACGTTAGTTTCGCGGTTGCCACAGACAAAGAGATTAAGCGAACCGAAGGTACGATGATAGAGAAGGGGCGCGGTGCCGTGTGCTGTCCGGTTTGTAAGCAAACTACACCCGTTGAAGACCTGCGCAGCGCTGGTTTGGACGGGCGGCTTGGTGAGCGGATGGTGGCTGTCATTGTGGCAAGAAGAATCAAGAAGATTCGCTCGATCAAAGGCCGGCTTGTGACCGTCAATACCACAGAAAAGCATTACCGACCCGTTGAAGAAACTGACTTAGCAGCGTTTGAAGAAGCCGCACGCCTAGCTGAAAACGTTGAGCGTCCAAGTGAACCAATCTTACCAGAAATTACTGGTGATAATGCAGACGACGTTTCTAATTCGACCGGCATCCGCGTTCATCTTTACGGCTTGAAAACGTGGGGGTCGCTTTTCAATCCGCGTCAGTTGCTTGCGATGCAAACTTTCGTCGCAGGTTTAAGAGAAGCGCGGGCGGAATTGCAACAACGCGAGTCGACAGCTGAGTATCAGAAAGCAGTAACGACTTATTTGGGATTGTGGATGGGTAACGTTGCGGCGCGACTGACTTCACTAGGACGATGGCACTTATCTGGTGAGAAGTTGGAGACTCCGTTCAGCGCGCAAATTCTTCCGATGAAGTGGGACTTTCCCGAAGTAAACCCGCTAAACGAAGTAACAGGAGGCGCGCTAGGTCAGCTTCAATGGATGCTGCGAGTCATTTCACATCAAACGACAGCGCCGGATGTCTTACCGACGAGAGTCATTCGTAGTGATGGCGCACAGCTACCATGCTCAGACAATTCCTTAGATTGCGTGGTCACTGATCCGCCTTACTTCGACGCGATTTCTTATGCAGACCTTTCGGACTTTTTCTACGTTTGGTTGAAACGTGAGTTGAGCGACCTATTCCCGGATACTTTTGCTACACCGTTAGCGCCCAAGGCGGATGAAGCGACGGCTCTAAGACATCGGCATAACGGTGATATGGGGCAAGCGAATCAACACTTCACCAGCAAACTTGCTGCATGCCTTGTAGAAGCAAAGCGCGCGTGTGTTCCTCAAGGGGTGTTGACTGTCATGTTCGCGCATCAATCAACCGAAGCGTGGACGGCGCTTATCAATGCGCTCTTTGAAGCAGGCTTGAACATCACTGCGACCTATCCGATAGACACAGAACTGAAGAATCGTACGCGCGGGCTTGATAGCTCTGCGCTAGAAGCTTCCATCACCGTTACTTGCCGCCCTCGTGAAGTCGGTGCCGCAGCTGCGTCATTCCGCGATGTGCGGAGCGAGATTGAAAGAGTTGTTGCCGAGAGCGTGCATCGCTTCTGGAGCTATGGTTTTCGTGGAGCGGATCTGATCGTGGCCTGCTACGGCCCGGCGGTAGGTGTCTTCGGGCGCTACGAACGAGTGGAGCGAGCCGACGGCACACGGGTGACGGTGCCGGAACTGCTCGACAGTGCGCGGCGGGCGGCGCTGAAGGCCATCGCCGGCGAATTTCAGGGCGATGATCTGTCGCGGCTCTACTTCGTGTGGGCCACTCAATGCGGCGTGGCCGAGCAGCCGTTCGACGATTTGGTCAAAATCGCACAGATGTCAATTGAAGACGAGGATGCGATGGAGATTGCGCGCCATCGAGGATTATTTGTCGTGGATGGTGCAACGTGTCGCCTTGCCCTTCTGCGCGATCGCGTCGACCGCCGCAATCTAGGCGAAGACGCATCCGCGCCGCTCATCGACCAGCTGCATCACGCAATGAGTCTGTGGAAGGAAGAACAGCGTAATAAGCTGGTTGATTATCTGCGCATACATGACTTGATGGATCACCCACCGTTCTGGAAGCTGGCGCAAGCTTTGTTCGAAGTCCTGCCGCGCAACGAAGAAGATTGGAAGCTAGTCAATGCCGTGCTCGGTGAGCGGGAGACGTTGCGAAAGGAAGCGCTCCAGATGGCGACACCCGCCACAGCCAGGCTATTTGAACGTTGAGAACAGAGTTCCGGAGAACAGCATGAAAACTTACGAGATATGGAGTTTAGTTCTAACCGGTACTTATGACCTCCTTACGTTCGGCCTGCTCTTGTTCGTTGCCTACGAGGCTGTTGTACGACCTCGACAGCCCAACATTGCTTTCAACTTACAAAGAAGGCCCAAGGACACGGACAGTCGAGTCCAGCAAAGGAATGTCGCAGACTTTGTACTGGAGAATAGAGGGGTCGCGGTCAAGAACGTCAGGATTACATCCGAGCCAGATGACTTGCGGTGGGGTATGCTCAGAGAACTGACTAGCGACGGTGAATGGCCCATGACCACCTCAAGATACTTCGCTCAATCTATTCCCTCGCTGACGCAAAACGAAAAGCTCGTTTTCTTCTGGTGCGACATGGATGAGAACGCCGATGTCGCGAACACACCTTTCACTATTACTGTTGAGTTCGACAATCCCGCGCCCCACTTACCCTGGTGGCACAAGCGTGTGCAGAGAAGCTTCGACTTCAATCTTTCTGTTTTTGAGAATGTTGCCTGGGGATTAACACGGCCGTTTGACATCCACAATGTTGCTGAGGAGTTGGCGAGGATCAGAGAAAACCTTGGCAGGGCCAGATGAGTGTGACCGAAAAGCATAAGGAGAGTTTCCGTGTGCTCGGTGTGCGCTTAACTATGACAGGAGGTAATTGACCGAAATGTTACAGAGCTTGAGCCCATGGTTCGGCGTCGCCACTCCTCATGAAGACATCCGCAGAGGACGACTGAGTGAAGCGGTCTTTGCCGCGAATCTTTGGGCCGTCGTTCACGGTGATGCGCCCGACATCTACCTCGACACCGAAGCCTTCTTCGCTAAAACGTATCTGACGGCCGGCCTTTCCAACGTCCTCAAGAAAGTCAGTCGCGCTCTCTCGTCAGATGCCGACGCGGGTGATCGCATACTGAGCCTCCAGACTTCGTTCGGCGGAGGGAAGACGCACACGCTTGTCGCGCTTTGGCACCTCGCCAAACATATGGACAAGGTTCGCGGTTCTAAAGCATGCGCCGAAGTCAGAAGCGTTGTCGGCAAGTTGCCCAAGCAGGTCAAGGGTGTAGCCGTGTTCACGAATCAGACCTGCGATGCCACGCAAGGCCGCGACACACCTGAGGGTGTTCATACGCAAACAGTATGGGGCGAGATCGCTTTGCAGGTGGGTGGTGTGGAACTCTACCGAAAGATCGAAGCGAACGACAAGGCTCGCACAGTTCCGCAAGGATTGTTTGTCGAAATTCTGAAACAGGCTGCGCCCTGTCTAATTCTCCTCGATGAGATCGCAGACTATTGCGTTGGAGCGTCTGCCGTCCAGGTTGGAGACGGGACACTAGCTGACCAAACGATTTCGTTCATCCAGCAACTTACCGAAGCTGTGAATAACGTCAAGGGAGTTGCCGTTGTCGCCACGCTGCCAGCGAGTCATCTCGAAGTCGCCAGTTCGGAGAGAGGACAGGAAATACTCAATGCGCTAGAACGGCGGTTCGGCAGAATGGGCGCTGACATCAAGCCGGTCGCCGATGAAGAGATCTACGAAGTAGTAAGGCGACGGCTATTCGAAAAGCTCGGTGATCGTGATGAGCATGAGAAAGTCGCCGATGCCTACCTGAACATGTATCAGCAGCACAAGAACGAAGTTCCCGCCGAAGCCACACGCGGGACCTACAAAGAGCGAATCGTCGCCGCCTATCCGTTCCACCCTACTCTTATCGACGCACTCTATTTGCGATGGGGCAGCCACGGCGACTTCCAGCGAACTCGCGGCGTGCTTAGGTTGCTGGCTAGTATCGTCGGCGATTTGTGGCAGCGCAGGAACACGGAGACTCAGTCGCAGCCACTTATTCAACCTTGCCATCTGGGGTGGAAGATCGATGCGCTCCAGGCGGCGCTGACGCGATTGTGGGGCGCGCCTTATGAGGCGGTCGTGGCCGCCGATGTCATCGGCGAGAGGGCGAACGCTGTATTGCTTGATGAAGAGCGCGGTGGAGACTATGCGACCGAGAAGATTGCCCAAGGCTTGGCCTCAGCAATTCTGCTTGGATCGTTCGGAGGACAGGGCGAACGGGCGGGCTTCAGCACTAAAGAGTTAAAACTCTGCGTCGGGCGCCCGACCTTGAATTGGGGCTACACCGATGGGGCGCTGCTGGCGCTGGATGAAGAGCGAGCTTTCTACCTGCACAACGCCAGCGCCGGAAGTCACGGCAAGCGTTATTGGTTCGGCCCCAAGCCTACGATGACGAAGCTCGTCGTTCAGTATCGTGCACAATTCGCTTCGCAGAATTTCGACGAAGGCATTGTAGAAGCGATCCAAGCGCAAGTGAAAAACCTCAGGACCGATCCGGCGACCTGGCGCGTGCTGGTGAATCCCGAAGCTGATTTGCCAGAGCAAAAATCGCTTGTGCTGTTAGTGATGCCGCCAGACACACCTTACAGTGAGAACGGCGCTACGCCCCTATTGATAGCATCACCGGTCGAGCAGAAGGTGCTGAAGCTGAGCCAAAAGTGCGGCGCGAAGGACCGACATTATCGAAACACACTTGTGTTTCTCTTGCCCTCGCCGCGTGGCTTAACACGACTGCGGAATGCGCTGCGTGAAGTGGCGGCGCTTGAAGCACTGAAGCGCGACTACGGGATGCAGTTAGACAGCGACCAGAGAGGGGAGCTCGATAAGAAACTGGAAGGGGCGCGTAAGGCCGTCGCGGAATGCTTGGGCGGTGCTTATACACATGTCGCGAGGGTCGAGGGACAAAGCTTCGTCACCTCGACATTGACCGACGCTAAGAACAATTTCGCCGAACATCTCAGATTGGTCTGGGACCACGTGATCGATGAGGAATGGCTGTTACGAAAAGTCGGGGCTGTCACGCTCCAGACGGCGGGGCTGATACCAACCGGAGATGGGATTCGTGTTAAGGACGCCATCGAAGCTTTCCTGCGTTACACGGACAAGCCGATGCTCGCATCGCGCGATGCACTCCTCGAAGGACTGAAGCAAGCCTGCAAAGAAAAACTGATTGGCATAGCCCGAGGAGTTAGCCTGACCAACGTGCAAAGAAAGTGGTGCGGAGAGGTTGTCGCGCTTGATCCGAATGAAGAAGGAATCTGGATCATACCTCCATTTGAAGTTGCGCCTTCTGAACCTGCTAGCGCCGGCGACGACACTCGAGCAGGCAGCGCCACATCGACAGCCGCGACCGGCAGCGGCCCGACTTCGGCGCCGGGCGGCGGCTCAGCAACCGGGACGACTAGTGATGCCCCCGACGCATCCAGAGAAATCAAGCGTATCAGGATCAGCGGCGCGGTCGACCTTGAAAGCTGGGCGGACATCTTTCGCTGCTTCGTCAGTCCCGCTGCTCGGATGAACCTCAAGCGGATGCGGCTAGGGATCGACTTCGAACTTGAGCCACACGAAGGCCATGCATTAGATGAGAATGACTCCACAGTGAAGGCGATGAAGGAGTCGGCAAGACAACTCGGTCTGGACCTCGACGAAGAATGAGGACGTTGCGTAGCAGCGAGCGCTGATCTATCGAACATATGGCGCGGACTCTAACGGCAAACAACTTCGAAGTTGCCGACGAAAAGCAATTGAGCGACAAGGCTTTGGATTCCTTCGGGTGCGCCCGGCATTTGCTATAGGCATCACTTTGTCAAAACTCACAGACAGCAAGTCGGTTCCATGATCTCTTCCGGTTACTGAAGGTTCACCGGTTTCAAACTTGTGGAAATATGACAGCGCACAAGACTCGCACCGTTTTCTGGCCTCTTACAATCATCCTTAGGGGCAACTATGCTCTCTTCTGGTTAATGGCGGGGTCAGCATACTTCCTAATCCGGCTGGGTCTCCTACGGGCGTGTGGCCTAAGACTGAACGCTTGGACAGAGCTGTTCTTTGCCTACTTCATAATAGCCGGGCTAACAGCACCTATCCTCAGTATCTCCGATGCCTTTGATCGCATACCGTCTAAGTTGTCAGAGGTCTTCTCAGATGATTCGAAACAACTAAGCAACTGGGCAGAAGAAGAGGGCTACAAGGTATTTGATCGTAGCTATAGACCGATGTGGTTTATTTCGGTTTGGGTCAACGTATTTGGAAGTTTGACATTACTAGTGATTCTCAGACCGTTCGAGTCACCGACGAAAGTTGCTGTTATGATTTTGTCGATCCAGCCCGTTTTCTTCATGTGCGGCTACACAACCTACTTTCTGACCGCACTAGGACTCGCGATCCGCAGACTCGTCAGATTACCTTTGTCGCTCAGTTTTCTCGACCGGGGTCATCGAGCAGTCGTCTTTCTGTCGGGGCTGGTTTACTTCTTGGCGCTTAGTGGTCTCATCCAATATCTTGGCCTGTTCGCCGCGATTCGCCTCGGCCCTACAAGACACTCAACACTTATGGCCCCTTGGTTAATTGGCTTATCTGTAACGCCAATCATTATCTTCGGCTTCGGAATCTATCAGATCCACGTCTTGCAAAGAGAGATTAAGCTAAGGAACCTGGAATCTATTAGCGCCGAGTGCAAGAAGGCATTCCAAGAGGTAAAGACAAGTCCTTCGAAAGAGACTGTAGAGAAACTCGCGAAGCTGGTTGAGATTCAGGACAAGGTTGAAGGGGCGAGCGAATGGCCTATGGCTCTGGGGACGGTTCTTACTTTTATCTTGGCGCTTGCCGCCGCGGGCAATCAGATTGCAGTCACGATCGCTAACCTCTTGAAGTAATCTGGACCTCATCGCGATCTGATTCTGGTCAAAGGTCTTGCTTTCACTTCTGAGTCACGGAAGTGCTAGGTCGAGCTCTTCCCCGCTCAATCGCGGGCGATCCGCTCTGTACGCCATGAAAACCAAGGTCATACTTCAGTTGCTGTCCCCGATACTGGTGCTAGCGTTAGTGACCATTATAGGCGTTCTCACCCACTCACCGAAAATAATCGCGACCTGTGGTCTCACACTCTTCCTTCTTTGCTTTTGGTGCTTCGCCGCTGTAAACAAGCTCGGAGAGCAACTCAAGGCATTACGAATACATACCGCACCCAAAGGGGACTGGCGCCGTCTCCTCGATACCTTTCAGTTTTTGTGCGTTCGGTTCTCGCTATTGGTAAGGGGATTCTTTCTGTCGGCAAGCATATGGATCGTTGACCTGTACTTGTCGTTATGCAGGGCAGGCCTTCTAGGATTCGCAGGTAAGCTTCGAGAGAACTTCCTCATAACAGCCCTTACGATGTCTTTCGCGGCTATTGATACGAGCAGAGGTAAGTCTATCTCTCAGCCCGGCGTACTAGCGAGAATTGTGACTGCTTATGGAGCATTTCAGTTCTTAAAGAACATGTTTCTTCTAATCTCGGTCTTGGACACGAAATTCTTTGACGGAATGGAGAAGCTGTTCTCGAGTCCGATCTGGTTCGTAGAGGATTCGAAGTACGAACTGTTCAGATTCTCAATCAGCCACGCACCCATACTTGCGATCATAGGTGTTGGAACCCTCGTTGTGGGCATTACCTTTCTGATTGGCTCAAAGTCGAATGCAGACGCAAAGAGTTTCGGAGTCGGATGGATAGCATTTGGTTGTTGGGCATTAACGCTGCCAGGCTTTTACGTCTATGTCTTGCTTTACGGGTTTCCCAGCCGATGAGCAGCTCCCTCCTTCATCTCCAGAAATCCCGCTACGCTTCTCTGTGAGTCGTCGGAACAACTAACCTCGCACCCTGTTCTCTTCTGCCTCTTACTTACTTCTCCCTCTTATTGCTTGCTCCCCTTTCTCGGACTCTCCTGCGGCACCCCGTGTGTCAACTCGCGCAAACAGCGGCGCGAGTCCTCCACTTCGTTCCGGCCCTGCGGGTGACACACGAGGCCCCGCCGCCAGGTTCTGTCCTTTAAGGGGAACAAGCAGTTAAGAAAGCTTTTTTAACGGACACCTCCGCCCAAACAACGGAGACCAGTTCATTACAAACTCGAAAGGAGATTCATATGCCAGTGACTCAATCGCAGATCAAACAACCCTTGTTCGCACTAGGCAGGCTCGTTGCCACACCCGGCGCTTTGGAACTTCTAACACGTTCAGAGCAGACACCCCTTGAGTTTCTAGCTCGACATTCGCGCGGAGATTGGGGTCTATCGCACACGCAATGGCGAAAAGCTTTGGGTCATCACCGAAGCCGACCGAAGCGTAACAACGCTGCTGCTGCCAAGCGAATACTGAAATTGAAACGGGCTAGAAAGCGCGCCGTGTATAGACCGGGGAGATCGTAAACGGGTGTTCGGAGGCATGGTAAACACATTGTCAATGATCTCGAGGGACTTGTTTGAGGTCAATCGTGCCAATCCGCTGATGGCAGAGAAAGACATCAAAGGAGCCGTCGGTTGTTGTTGGACGTAGCGCCACTCGCAGGCCGGCAAAGGCGCT
>WNFR01000227.1_pt1 | contig 56925 bp, 53 predicted proteins | sample 5400221 | NCBI WGS metagenome assembly WNFR01 (sample SAMN13153357, study PRJNA577476) | soil metagenome | isolation source: 40 cm soil under Madrone tree | place: USA:California | collected 2016-06-14
GTAAGTGTATTCGAGCAGATGAGTCTGACACTCGTGATGGCACGGCGCTCCCGGCTGAAACTTGTCGCGTTTGTCGTAGTGGATACCGGCAGCCATGCAGATTCGGCTGGTGCTGATGAACCCGAACGGCACGTACGCGTTCGCCTTCATACCGCCTTCCGCAAAGCTCAGATCGACGCCTTGCGGCAGATTGTCGAGTTCAACCGAGTCGACTCCTAAGCCGGACAAGAATCCCGTGTAGCTCGTGCAGTCCAGATTCGAACGCCGAAGCGAAACGAGTGCCGGCGCGGGCGCGTCACTTGCCGCGTACACACCAGTCACGCGCGGGTCGCGCAAAGATTTGTTCATCAAGCGCCCTTGAACGGGCGTCAAGCGCGGAAACTCGCGGCGAAGAAGATTCAGCACTCCCCAATCGTTAAACACAACCTCGCTCGCGCCGTTCTCGCTGAGCGTCTCGAACAGGGGCTTCAGCGATTCTATCCCGGTGTCGCTGACGTACGGCGTCAGCAGGGTAAGGCCCATTTGGCGCTCGTCCGCCGCGGAAAGCACCGCTTCGAGTTGCCGCGGCGAGGGGATCAAGTGCTCGCAGAACTCGTTTCCGTATGCGCAGCGTGTGAAGCTGACCGCGCCGAAGTACTCGCCGATCAGTCGCCAGGTCAGCTCCACGATGGGCGCGAGTTTCGACCCGGTATCGAAGCCCACGGCCTCAAGCGCACTCAGGTCGCTCTTGACTTCCGCCGCTTTGGTGACGTGTATGCTCCAGTCCATGAGAATTCTCTGAGCGCATCCCCTGGGAGCGGTATTAGTGATTTGGACTGCGGCGGCAAGTCTTCGCCACGCCGCTTTCCCCTTTTAGATTCTAAAAACGTGAACCGAAAGCGGCGTGGCGAAGACTTGCCGCCGCAGTCCAAATCACTTAGTCACCCTCCAAGGACCCGCTCTCAGGCTACGACTGAGGGCGAAGAACCAGCAATTGCGTGATCGCATCGCCGTCGAGAGTGATGGTCTTCTCCAACGTCAAGGTGTCGGCATCGTAAATCTCGATTGTCGGACCCGCGCCGTAGATGTACAGCTTGTGCCCGTCGCCGCTTACTGCGAAATTAAATCGCGCACGGCTCTCGAACTCGAGCTTCTTGATCACCTTTCGAGCAGTGACGTCGAACACCCAAAACTCAGTCCGCCGGTTTCCACCCTGCCCGCTGAAAGTAACCGTGTATCCCTTCTTCCGATCCGGCGTCAGATAGAACCTGTTCATCGGCGCTGCAGGACCTATCGGGGTGAAGTCCACAGCCTTCGTCAACAGGTTTATTCTGGCGATGCCGAATATCGGGCGGCGCACGACCGCATCGGTAGCGTTGAACACCGATGTGACGTAGCCCGGTTCCTCGTTCGGATCTTCGTCACCCCGGACGTTTATCGGGAAGAGGCCCGGGTAAAGCGGTTTTGAAAGCTCGATCTTGTCGACTTGCTTGAAAGTGCTGAGGTCGAAAATCAGAATATCTTCCTTGAACACGTACAACAGCTTTCCATCGGGCGAGACTTTGTATCCGGACAAAAACCCGAAACCCTGATCGAACTCTTTCGGGAAATCGAACGTCTTGGTGATCTTCTTTTGCTCCAGATCGATCACCACAAACTTGGGCTTCTCGATCTTATAGCGGTCAATTTCCTTGATCGAGGTCCGCAATGTGGCGTAGATGTATTTGCCTTGAGGATCCGGCGCGGCGCCCAATGGATAGACATGGCGATTGCCTTCGTTGAGATCGAAGTGGCTCGTGACCTTTCGCGTGGCGAGGTCGACGACTTCGATTCCCATCTTCGTCGTGAGAATGAACAGTTTCTTCTTGTCCTGAGCGAGCACGACCTGCAGAGGAGCGCCGGTTTCGAGCTTGATCTCGTCGATCACCTGCTGCTTCGCTTCATAGATGACGAGAATCTTGTTGGGCCAGGTGCCGAGGTACATCAACGCGCCGGTGGGTTGGCTGGGTTGGCTGGCCTGTCGTGCGTAGGCCGGCGCGACGAGAAGAAGCAAGACGGTTATGAGAAACAGTTTGATTCGCATTCGGGACCTCCCAGAGACACAAGGGCAAAGCGCGAAGAGCAAAGCGCGAAGAGCAAAGCGAAAGAGCAAAGCGAAAGAGCGAAGGGCGAAGGGTTCTCTGACCTCGGCTCGCCTTAGCGCTTGGCCCTTTGCGCATTGCTCTTTGTCCCCTTCACGGAAACACCAGATCTATGTTCCGCCAATCCTTTGTCGCGCTCGCGCACTTGCTGGTCCAATCCGGATAGTTGTTGAAATGGTCCGGCACCTGCGCCGGCCAGAAACACGTGATGTAGCAATCGTACAAATCGCGTTCAACCGGCTGGCACAGCCCCGCGGTCCCTCCCGCCGAGTCCGTTTCCCATCCCGGCGAAAACACCAGCGAACAGCCCAGCGGAAAATGAGGCCGCTGCGGTGGAGGCCCCTGCGCAAGCGCGTGAACGTCACCGTATTCCGACGCGATGAACTCTTCGACTCGTCGCGCCTTCCGGTTGATGGCTTTCATGTGTTTCATATCGCTTTCCTTTCATCGAACCGCTCGAGATATTTGGGATTGCGCGCGGCAATTTCCCCATAGATCCCCAGACAAACATCAGTCCATCCGCGAATCCAATCGCAATAATGCAGATTCGCGTGCGACGTATCACCGTAGCGGACGTAAGCTTCGTGATAACAACCGCCCGAACAAACCGGCCGCGCCCAGCACGTGTGACAGTCATACTTGGTGTTGATGTGAGCCCGGATTAGATGTTCGGCCTGTGCATCGCGATCAATCCCCGTGTCAATGTGACCAAGTTTTCCCGCCGGCGAATCGACAAACCGGTGGCAAAGCCCTATGTCGCCCGACGGTGCGACTCCCAGCAGCCCAAGACCAGCGCCGCACGGATACGCCTTGCTCACCCCCTGGTGCAGCTCTTGAAGCGTGTCGTTGACGTTTGAGAATCCGTGATGCTTGCTTTCAAGCGCGTATTCGAGATACTCGCCGGCAAGCTCCGTGAACTGATCGAGCACGTGATCGAGGCCGGTGTTGCCGATTGCGTAGAGTCTCACGGGCGAGGTCGTCACCGGGGCGAACCCAACCTCGTCGAATCCCATCTCGTCCGTGAGATGCCGAAATATCTTTTTCACGTCGACCACTTGAGCGGTAAGCGTCACCCGCGCGCCGATGGGACGCGAGCGGTGAACCTTGACCAGCTCCTTGATCTTCGGAGCGATCACGTCATAGCTTCCCTTCCCGTTGTGAAAGACCCTGAAGCGATCGTTCGATTCTTTCGGGCCGTCGATGCTCACAGTCACCCCGACATTGTTCTCGGCGAGAAAGCTGATGATCTCAGAAGTCAGCATCGTCGCGTTGGTGGTCATGCTGAAGTCGATGTACTTGCCCATCTCGGCCGCTCGAGTGCGCGCGTACTCGATCGTCGATTTGACTACTTTGAAGTTGAGCAAAGTCTCGCCGCCGAAGAACGTCAGGTGAACCATGCGGCGTCCGGGCGATTGATTCAACAGGAATTCCACAGTGCTGCGAGCCGTCTCTTCGCTCATGAACTTCGTCTTGCCTTCTGGTGTTGCGATGCGATCTTCGCCGTACTCGTAGCAATATGAACAACTCAGATTGCACTGATTGGTCACGTTCATCACAATGGTTTGAAGCGGGAACGGTTGCTGCGGCGATTCGAGGCGCGGCTCGACGAATCCTTCGCCCAGCGCGATCGCGTGCGCCTGATGAAGCTCATCGAGAGTCTCTTCAATAGTCGAACTCGCGTATCCTCGGGCCAGGAGCTCTCCAATGATTTGTTCTCTCGTCAACTCACGGCCCTTGAGCATCTCGAGCACCGCGCCCGACAGATCTTCCAACGCAAAGATGGCCGCGCTTGGGACCAGGTACAGATAGTTCTGGCCGCCGCCTTCGAACGCGTGAAACTCGCCTTGTCGATAGGCACTCATCGAGACACCTCCGGCTGGTCCCACTTAACGTATAGCGGGACGGTTACGACAAGATAGGCCCGGGCCTTCAAGGGCTGGGCATCTTTCGCGGCGTCCTTCGGTTTGTAGGTTGCGACAACCCACACATCGCCGTAGTTGTTGACGCCCTTTTTGCGCTTGGGATTCGGTCCATCGACTGCCGGGGTGAACAAACCGTTGCGATCGAGCACTCCGACAAAGTCCTTATCGTCGTCATCGAATGTCGCTGGAAACTCATCGATGGACCATTCGACATCGGCCGTCCCCAAACTGACGTCGTCTGGAGTCTGAGGCTTTCCATCCGGGCCGCGGTTGTAGGCGACGGCGCCGAACTGCTGAAACTGCTTCGGGAAGTTGCCGCCGCCGACCCGAGCCATTCCGGCATCGGGGTTGACCTTTATGTAATCGATCTTATCGAAAACGGCGACGGCGCGCGGCGCAAAATATCGGCGAATCGAAATATCGCGATAGCCGTTCGTGGCTCCATCGGCCACGTCGACTTCGACGGTTACGTCGTCGCTCTTTGCGCCGACGACGCGCTTGATCTGCACGCCAGGGCCAAAGTCGATCTCTTCACGTTTTATGTCGCCGGGGAGACTGGCTCCATAGATGTGTACCTGAATCCCGGTTGATTTCGATTTGAGCCCTACGGGATTGACTCCCGCGATCAGCGGTTCCCCCGAGATTCTGCGCAACGTCACGTCGATGCCGAACTCGTCGTACGCGCCCCAGAACCACCGCCCATCCATCGTCGCCCAATCACGGGACACAAACATCGCTTCACGATTTTCGGGCGGCTCCTTACCATCGCTCGATGTCGAGCGCCCGCGCCAGCTATAGCCTGAGTAGACGATCCCGCGCCCCGTTCGTGTCAAAGTCGAACCGTCCTTGACGTAGCGAAGGTTTAGCTTAGTCGTGAACTCATCTTCGACGGAAGTTGGCTCAACCACCATCTCGCCGTAAATCTCACCGCGCCCGATCTGATTGCCGCTGACGAGCCACCGACCCTGGAGTTTAGGCGCCCTCATGTTTGCGTGCCACGCGCCCCACTCGGGAGTTGTCAGCGGATAATTTTTCGTTAAATAGTCGAGCGACTTATCGAGCGGGTGTCTTTGGTCCGGGTCTGTGGGCGGCGGGGCGCTTGCGGGTTGCGGGAAGCGATAGAACCCCTGAAACGACACCACCGGGAAGAGGCCAATGTGCATGTTCCCCAGCAACTCCCACTCTTCTTTTGAACGACGCTGCGAAAGGACCCGCCCAAGGCTATGGCATAGAATGCAGGTCGCGCGCAGGCTCTCGTCGGGAATCTTTTCGTCGATTACCCGCTTCTCGGCTTCGTAGAAAGCAGGCCTGGCTTCTTCAGGTGCAAGGCCGTGATTGTTGCTGAGGTACTTGACAATCTGCCGGGCCTCGTCCGGAGTCAGAGTGAGGCCGTTCAGTCGAATCATCCGCTTGATGACCTGTTGCCATCCTTCGGGAGTCGTGCGTTCCCAGGATATTCTAGTGAGGCGGCCCTTCTCGTCCTTCTTGTGACACGAAGAGCAACGATCGACGACGAGTTGATTGGTGACCGGTACGCCCTCTTCGATGGCCTCTTTTGATTTTTCGTCCGTGGGCGGAGCTTGCGCGGGTTGAGTCTGAGACTGCGACTGCGCAGTGAATGTAAGAAGTAGCGGCGAGAGCAAGAACGCTGCAACAACGAATCGCTTTATTGCCTTCATCGGCGACCTCGGCGAGAAGTTGGTGTTGGCGACTCTTCGGCCAGAAGAGCGCGGCAAAGACTACGTCACAACGATGGGCACACGGGGAGATGAGCCAATTAAGAGTGACCTGAGATTAGCTCACGAGCATGATCATTACGAGTGCGCACGAAGTCAAACAGTTTTGTGAGCTATTTTCAAAGAAATCATTGCGGTAATAGATATCAACACGCCGGTTGTTCTCGACGCCCGGTCACAGGTCGGGAAGGTGGGCTTGACCCGCTCCGGTCGCTTACTAGCTTGAGGCACGCGGCGAGCGGGGGCAAGCCCACCTTCCCGACCTGTGACCGGGCGTCGTGCGTGAATGGGCGTCAAACCCAGTCCAGCATGGCTCGCGATTCGCGAGGTCTCCAGGTCACGTGACGCCACGGTTTGTCTCTAGCGAACTCATCTCACTTGCTCTGATGTTCAACAAGCCACGATGTGAATATCTTCTTCTGCATCTCGGTCGCATCGGGCTTCTCTTTGATTGAATGAGTCACCGGCTCTTCTTTGCCAACCGTGACGGTTATGCTCCGAAGCTGGTCTCGCCGCAGAACCGTGACCACGATGCTCGCGCCGATCTTCTTCTCGTTGAACCTGTCATTGAAGCTCGCAGCTTCGACGCGGTCACCATCCATCGCGACTAGCACATCGCCAACGTCCAGGCCGGCTTCTTCCGCTGGTGATCCTGGCACGACGTTGGTGATGGCGATCTGCCCTTGCGGCAGCACTGTCGAGGACGCATTGAAAAACCCCGCTCCGGGCAACGTGTTGCCAGTGGTAATGCCGACGTAGGGCTTCGGGCTTCCCTTCTTCTCTTCAAGCATCAGCCCGGCGTGATCGAAGAACGCGTTCCACGGAATCTCTTCGGTGCCGGAGACGTACTTCGCAAAGAAGTCACCAAAGTCAGCGTTCGACGGAGCGGCTTCGCGAGTGATCAGCTCCACTGCGTCGCGAAAGCCGCGTTTCTCCTCGAAGCCCGGCCTGGGCAAGCCGTGGTTCCTCATCAAGTACAAAAACACATCGGTCAGCGAACGCCGATTGCCGGTGCGATGTCGAATCTCCAGATCGAGAAGGGTCCCGACGAGCTGACCTTTGTTGTAATAATCGATGTGATTGTTCGTTGCGTTATCGCCGCGATTCCACGTGTCCCAACTTGACAGCTCGACGCTCATGATCTTGCGTCCGGGTGATGACTGCAGCATTGTGATCTCCCGCGTCAGATCGTCGTAGAAGTCCTTGAGCGACCACACACCGCTGCGCTTCAAGCCGATCGCCGCCCAGTAGCTGGTCATTCCCTCGGAGACGTACAGGTTTCGGGTGTTCTGCTCGTGCGTGTAATCAAACGGGCCGAGTATCGCCGGACGTATGCGTTTTACATTCCACAGGTGAAAGAATTCGTGGGCGACGACGAACATGAACCGCTTGTAGTTCGCCTCGGGCTGGTGAGTGCTGTAAGCGGAAAAGCTAATGTCAGTCGAGTTGAGGTGTTCGAGCCCGCCTGATCCCATGCCCGGTCGTGCGCGAAGGAAAAACACGTACTTCTTGTACGGCAGCCCGCCCATCATTTCCGCGAAGTACGCCACGGCCGCTTTCGTATCATCGGTGATCTTTTGCTTGTCGAACTTCCCTTTTCCAATGAACACGATGTAGTGCGGCACGCCTTTGCAATCGAACTCGGTTTGCTCCCAGCTCTTGCCGAGCGCAACGGAAGCATCAATGAACGTATCGTAGTTCTCGGCGACGAAGGTGTTCGGCCCCGAGCCCGGCTCCATCCCGGTTTGAATTCGCCAATCGAACGGCACATCGAGCTTGAGCGAGATGGGGCCGTCAAGCGGATACGGCCGCTTGCCGACAACGTACATAAAGACGCTGGGCCCGGTGATGTAGCAGAGCTCGTCGTTGTAGCTGCGGTAATAGAGCTTGTATCGCGCGGTGATCCGTTGGCCGCTTGCGGTGTAGACGCGCCAGGTTTGTTTATCAGTCTTCTCGAACTTGAGCGCCGCGCCGGTCTCGTCGCTTGCTGAGAACTCCTGCACGTTTCGCCACTCGTTGCGAATGCCATACGCTCCGGGCGACCACGCGGGCATCGCCACATCGATCGAGGCCGCGCCGCCGGTGTTGACTTGAAGCGAGACGTGAAGGAAATGGGTCGTTGGATTCTTGTCGAGGGTCACCTGGTATGCGACTGGCGATGACTGAGCGAGAACCGCGCAGTGAAGGGCCAGTGCTAAGGCGACTGCGAATACGAATCGAAGCGACCAGATGTGGACTTGCCTCATAGATGACCCCTTTTGGTGGATTGTGAGCACCTTTTGCGGCTTTGCGCGGCTTTGCGTCTTTGCGCGCAACTGTACTCTCGCGCAAAGACGCAAAGGTTCGCAAAGACCCAAAGGACAACCTAGGACTCATACGCCCGCAACTCTTCGAGCGCCCGTTGCACGAATGGTCGAGCCATCTGCTTGCGCCAGTTCATAAGAAAGTCTGTGTTGTCGAGTGGCCGGGCCTTCAAGTAGCACGCTTCCGCAGCCGCGTTGATGCTCTCTCGATCGAGCCGTGCTCCGATGAGTGCTTGTTGCGCTTCGCTAACTTCAATTGGAGCAGGCGCAACACCGCCGAGGATTAGCTTCGCCCCGCGCACTGTTCCGTCATCGGCGATATCGAGAGCGGCCGCTACACCCAACACTGGGAAGTCAAACGAGCCACGCCGGCGAAGCTTTTTATAAACGGCGCGAAGTCCATTTCGCGGAGGCAGATGGATCTCACTCAGCAGCTCATCCGGACGTTTGCGCAGATAATCAATGCCATCGTTGTTGTAGAGGGCGGCGGCATCCAGCATGCGCTCGCCACTACTCGACACGAGCTTGACTGTCGCGCCGATCGCGACCATTACCGGCGCAAGATCGGATGATTGCACCGCCCAGCATTTCGGACTGCTTGGCGCGACCCAACAGATGTCGCCGTCTTTCTTCATACAGAAGTTGATTCCCTTGCGCCACTCGTAGTTCTGATCGTAGTAGTTGCATCGGGTGTCGAGGAGAAGGTTGCCGCCGATCGTCCCCATGTTTCGAAGTATCGGCGTCGATATCAGCCGCGCCGCGTCGGCTATAAATTTGTAATCACGATTAATGATCGGGTGCTCGCATATTTCGGTCAAAGAAACCGATGAGCCGATGATGATCCCGCTGCCGGCATCTCCCCGGATCTGATGAAGCTCGCGCAAGCGAGTCACCGAGATGACGGTCTTCGGCGTCTGCTGCCGCCGCTTCATGTTTGGGTAGAGGTCGGTCCCTCCAGCGACGAACGACGCATCACCGCCGGCGTCGGCGATCATTTTTACCGCGTCTGGGATTGCCTTCGGCACGCGGTAGGCGAATTTGGGAAGTCGCATCATAATCTCACTCCCTCGAATGCACCGCTACTCGTGGCAGTTCCTTTCCGTCGCCACCTTCCGCGGGAGTCGCAACTCGAATCGGCTCGGGCCACTCGACATCCGGAACTGACTTCGGCCCGAAGCGACCGTCCTTCCCTTGAGCCTTCGCGCGAATTGCCGCGAGAACTTTTTCAGGTGTCGCCGGCACTTCGTCTATTCGGACGCCAACCGCGTCGTAAATCGCATTCACAACCGCGGGCGGAACGGGCAAGAGTGGACCTTGCCCAACTTCTTTAGCGCCGAAGGGTCCGTTAGGATCCGGATCTTCGATCAAGATTGTCTTCACGTCGCACATTTCGAGCGTCGTCGGGCTCTTGTATTCAAGCATCGACGGGAATTTATGCACGACATTTCGATTGCCGCGATAAGCCATCTCTTCCATAAGCACTTCGCCCAGGCCCATGTAGACGCTGCCCTCGACCTGTCCCATCACCAGAGCGGGATTGATCGACTGCCCAACATCGTGAGCGATCCAAACGCGATCTACAACGACGATTCCTGTCTCGGCGTCAACGTCGACTTCGGCGACCGCGGCCGAATAGCTGTAAGCAGGAGAAGGTCCGACGCCGGCGCCTTTGTACTTGCCAGGCGAGCGAGGCGGCGTGTACGAGCCTACCGTTCCGATCGTGCCGAACTTCGACTCCGCAAGCTGCACGGCTTCGGCAAAGGTCATGCCTCGGTCCGCATCCTCGACGTCAAAGACACGGCGATCCGCAAACGAGATGCACTCAGTCGGAACGTCCAGTTTTTCAGCCGCGGCTTTTGCCAGCAACTCGCGAGCGCGTTCGGCTGCTTGCAGGGCGGCGTGTCCGGTCATCAACGTCACGCGGCTGGAATAGCTTCCCAAATCAACCGGCGTCAGATCAGTGTCGGCAGTGATCACTCGAATGTCGAACGGGTCGATGCCCAGGATCTCAGCCACGATGTAAGCAAGAATGGAATCCGAACCCTGGCCGATATCAATCGAGCCGCACATCACACACACGCCGCCCTGGCGATCCAGCCGAAGCTGCACACCCGAATGCGGCATGTTGTTCCAGTAGATCGGCAGCCCGGCGCCGCATATGTAAGAGCTGCAAGCGAACCCGATCCCTTTGCCTGCACCAAGTTGTTTGAACTTATTCTTCCAGTCAGACGCATCGACTACTTTGTCGATGCACTCACCCAGACCGATGCTGCCGACACGAAGATAATTCGCCGTGATCGTGTTGGGCTTAACGAGGTGGCGGCGGCGCATATCGACCGGGTCGAGACCCAGCTCTTCAGCAATCTTGTCGATCTGGGCTTCGAGGGCGAACCTGGGTTGAGGAGTTCCGTGCCCGCGCTTCGGTCCGCACGGCGGCTTGTTGGTAAAGACGCGGAGGCCTTCAAACTTATAGCGCGGAACGTCGTAGGTCACGGTCTGAAGAGCGCCGGTGTAAAAGGTACTCGCGACACCGTAGCTCCCGTAGGCCCCGCCATCCAGGAACGAGCGGAAGTGCATCGCGGTGATCGCGCCGTCGTTCTTCACACCGGTCTTCACCCACATCAACACTGGATGCCGCCCGCGATGACAATAGAAAACCTCCTCGCGCGTGAGCGTGATCTTGACTGGACGGCCGGTGATCATCGCTAGCTTAGCAACGGCCATCTCGTGATTGAACGGATCGCTCTTTCCGCCGAAACCGCCACCGTTCGGCGTTGCGATTACGCGTATGTGACTGGCGGGCATCTCGAGCACCTTGGCAAGCGCGCGATGAACGTAATGAGGAGTCTGCGTCGCGCTCCACAGCGTCAGCTTTTCGTCTGAATCAAAGTGAGCGACTGCCGCGTGCTGCTCCAAAGGCAGGTGAGTGTTGCCTTCGTAGAAGAAAATGTCTTCGCGAACGAGATCGGCTTCGGCAAATCCCTCTTCAACATCGCCGAATTCGAGCGAGACTTTCTTGTGAACGTTGCCGCCTTCACCGTAGTCGTGAATGCGCGGTTCGTCCGTCGCCAACGCGTCTTCGATCGAGGCGATTGACTGAAGTTTTTCATACTCGACTTCAATCAGGTCCATCGCGTCAAAGGCGGTGTCTTCATCGATGGCGGCGATGGCTGCAACAGGGTCGCCGATAAAACGAACCTTGTCGAGGCACAGGGTGTGTTCGTCCTCGCTCACCGGGAGGATGCCGTAAGGGATCGGCAGGTCTTTTCCTGTGATGACCGCAACTACGCCGGGCAGCTTCAGGGCTTTGGAGACGTCGATGTGTCTGATCAAGGCGTGCGGGACCGGGCTTCGCAGGAGCTTGGCAAACAGCATACGCGGGAGAACGATGTCGTCGGCAAATCGCGTTTGCCCTGTGCATTTCGCGCGAGCGTCTACTTTGCGGAAGGGTCTTCCGACGACCTTCAGTTCGCCGTCACCGTTATTTTTGCCGCCACTTTTCGTCATATTGAACCAACCGTTCTCGGATAGCTGCGCGTAGTTCCTCACACCTCAAACCCGTAAATACTCTCGCGCGGCGCCTCGACCTCTTCACCCCGCATCCGGGCGGCTGCCAACTCGACCGCTTCATAGATCTTGATGTAGCCCGTGCATCGGCAAAGATTCCCAGCGAGCGCCTCCTGGATCTCTTCCCTTTCCGGGCGTGGATTTTTCTCCAACAGCTCTTTTGAAACCAGCAGAAACGCCGGCGTGCAGTATCCGCACTGCGCGGCTCCAAGATCGGCGAATGTTTCCTGCAACGGATGAAGCTGTCCGCCTTCAGCCATGCCTTCGATCGTAGTGACTTTGCGGTCTTCAGCGTCGAGGCCGAGAAAGAGACACGAGAGCATCGGCTGGCCGTCGATCAGAACCGTGCAGACGCCGCACTCGCCCAGCTCGCATCCGTGCTTCGTTCCGGTCAGCGCAAGGTCCTCGCGCAACACTTCAAGCAACGTCTTGTGTGGAGCAAAGGCTACCTCGGTGGCTTCGCCGTTGAGCGTAAGTTGAATGTGAGCTTTTTGTTTTCTTGTAGCCATAACTCGCGTATCAGGAGTTCGTAGTTCGGCCTTCAGGCGGAAGTTCGTAACTTTGATCGAGCGGCTATTGCCACACTTACGAACTTCCGCCTGAAGGCCGAACTACGAACTCCCATCATTACACGGACCTGCTACCCCTCCACTCGTTTGTAGCGCCGCGCCTTAAATTCATAGCGTGGCAAGCTTCCACGCGCCGCGCATTCAACGCTCACGCGAATGTTTAGTTGAGAACGAAACGCGGCCAGCACGGACTGCTCGACCTGTGAGAAAGGCTCTCTTTCATGAATCTCAATCTTGAGCAGCAGATCATCCATACCAGCGATCCGCCTGATCTCCACCTCGTACTCGATGATCGACGGCAAGGCGCGAAGCAGGTTATCAATCGCACTCGGATACAAATTGACGCCTCGCACGATCAGCATATCGTCGGCGCGGCCCAGCACCCCGCCCTTGATCCTCGCCAGCGTCCGTCCACAGGCGCAAGGCTCGGTGGTCAACTCTACGAGATCGCCAGTTCGGTAGCGCAGCACGGGCATGCCTGCCCGACTCAGCGTGGTGACCACTAACTCGCCGCGCATACCTTCATCGACCGTTTCGGCCGTCTGTGGATTGATCACCTCAAAAATGAACTCAAGCTCGTTGAGATGAATGGCGCCGCTTTGAGCCTGACAGTCAAAAGCCCAGGCGCCCACTTCGGTTGCGCCGGCGTGGTCGAAGCAAGTAGCCCCCCAGGCCTGTTCGATGCTGCGCTTGACGTTCTCGACGCTCGCCCCCGGTTCGCCCGCGTGAATTGTGGTATGAATAGCAGAAGAGCGCAGGTCCAGCCCCATCCCTTCTGCCACCTCCGCCAGATGGAGCGCGTAGGTCGGGGTGCAAACCAGCACCGTGCAGTCACTCTCAATAATCATGCGCAGCCGCTGCTCGGAGCTCAGGCCGCCACCGGATATGCACAACGCGCCGATATGACGCGCGCCATCTATCGCGGCCCAGTGGCTCAAGTACGGACCGAAGGAGAAAGCACAAAAGACCAGGTCCTCCTCGCTCACGCCGGCGCTCCGATAGACATAGCCCCAGCAACGCATCCAGTTCTCCCAATCCTCGCGGGTGTCGAGCCATTTGAGAGGCTGACCGGTCGTGCCCGACGTTTGATGCAGATACGAATAGCGAGCCAATGGATAAGTAAGTAATCTGCCGTAGGGCGGGTGAGCTTGCTGTTCGGCGACCAGTTCGCCCTTAGTTGTGAATGGTAGTCGTTTGAGGTCTTCCGCCGACTGCAACATCTGCAAATCGAGTCCGGCGCGGTGAAATTTCTCCAGATAGAATCGATTGGTTGCCAGTTGGCACGGCAGGCAGCCCAACCGCTCGTCTTGCAACTGTCGCAGGCGTGCGTGGTCCAGGGTTTCCAGCTCGCGATGATAAAAGTCAATCTGCTTCACAGGTCTTACTGAGGCGTTTACCGAGTATTCAATCAGCGAACCCGAAACCTCGTACCATCAGGTTGCGGTGCAATATACTACCTATTGACATAAGAGGCAAGCGCATTATAATTCGCGCTAGCATGAATGACGAACCCGCCAAAGCTTTGCTGCTGGCCGCCGTTGGCGCGCGCACGCGCGCACTGCGATTGGAGGCGGGCCTGACGGTCAAAGACTTTGCCAGGCGGGCGGCGTTATCGCCGCGCTTTGTCAATCAACTCGAGGCGGGAGCAGGTAATATCTCGATTGCGGGCCTGGCACGAGTTGCAGCAGCACTGGGGCGTTCGACTCACGAACTGATTCCGCCAGTTCACGATGATCATTCATTGGCGGCGGAAATCTGGCGGCTGGTGAGCGATTCCAGCAGCGATGATCTTCATGACTTGCAGCAATGGCTGGCGACACGCAAGGGCAGCAAATCCAGACCACATTTTTTTGCATTGATTGGATTGCGTGGAGCAGGCAAATCAACTGTTGGGCCGATGCTGGCCAGGCGGCTTAAGACTGAGTTTGTCGAGGTCGATAAGTTGGTTGAGAAGGCCGCCGGTATGTCGCTGGGTGAAATCTTCGCCACACACGGCGAGGCGTATTATCGGGACCTGGAGCGAGAGTCCATACTCCGGCTGTTCGCCGCCTCGCGCGGCTGCGTGCTTGTACCTGGGGGGTCGGTGGTGACCGATCCCGATACTTGGGAGTTGATAAAACGGCGCTCCATCACGGTCTGGTTGCACGCCACGCCGGAAGAATTCATGAAGCGGATGCGGCGCCAGGGCGACCTTCGCCCGATGCAGGGCCGGCCGTCGGCGATGGACGAGTTAAAGACATTGCTGGCGCGACGCGAGCCGCTTTATGCCGAATCCCATCTGAGGATTAAGACAACCGGCAAATCTCCTGTAACGGTAGCCGCGCAGATTATCAAAGCCGTGTTTCGTACAATAAATCCTAATGGCGCGTGAAAAACCTGGAATCACCTCCGCCAGCACTCATCTGTTGTTTACGCTGGGCAGCATTGTGAGACAGCTTTCGTCGATACCCAGGAGCCAGACATAGTTGTCATCGATTTTTTTCACTCTTACCACTTTCACAAACGTTGAGTAGATCGCACTTGCAAACACCAGCGCTATGCCGAAAAGCGCCGATCCTCCACTCTCCTGGGCGATGGCGAATACGATGAACGCAACTCCGGCCACGAATACTAACCAACCCACGCCCACCACGGTGCGATGCTTCCGAATATGATCCTCGCACATGCTGATCTCGATTCTAGCTGACTTGCGCACGATCAACGCCACAATCGCATAAATCAGAAGGCCGGCAAAGATAAGCAGGTACAAAGCCGGATGGTGCCAGCTAAGCTTTCGTGTGAGATGAGAGCCGTTCGCAGCGACACCACACTTGATGCAATAATCGGGCAATCGGGCGGACTTAAGCATGATCAAAGTCTTACCATCTCGCCAAACGCCGCCCTCCGCGAACTGTCCGCCGTAAGGTAATCGAGGCTGCGCGTACGCGTCCGGTGGAAGACCGTACTCGGGGACCGCTGAATAGCTCGCTCTCTCGTGTTCAATACGCGTTGTTTCGCGGACTGCGGCAATGCCCTCCTGCTGCGACGTTAGAGAAAGAGAGGTGCCGCAACGACGGCATTTGGTCTCGCCTTGAAAGTTGACGAGCCCGCAGTCGACGCATCTTGAAGAGTCCATAGACCATACCTCCGGAACCCGGGCGTCAATTTTCGGGCGCAACACTCTCTTTTGAGCCAGTCAGGCTACCAGCTACCTTATACGCTTACTGTTTCTTCGGAAGCTTTCGCGGTTCGTAGTAAGGCTTACCATTTAGCTTCTGCACTTCCTTCATGAAACTCGTGCCGTAGTTCTTTTCCGCGTCCGACAGCGCCCACGCCTGACGTTTGTAATTCCAGTTGTCGGGATCGAGCCGCTGGGCTTCCTTAAAATGCGCGATCGCATCCGCGGTGTTGCCGTTCTTGTGCAGATACTCGGCCAGAGCGAACTCGACGTCGGCCATCGCGCGCTCCGGACTCGGCGGTTTGAGCCGCTCCTTCACTTCCTGTTCATTCATCACAAACTGGCTGCGATCACCATTCGCTACCCAATCGCGAATAGCGTCGAGGTAAGGGCCGGCATCAATGCCGTGCATGGATTTGTAGCGGTTATCGACGTAAGCCACTTCGTTCGGGCGCACGATCATTCCCTTCTCGTTGATCCACACGGCAGTCGGAACGTTCACCATGTTGTAGAGCTGGGTGACCAGGTGCTTATCGTCGATGAGGGCGGTGTATTCGGGTTTGGCTGCGGTGATCCAGGGAGCAGCGTCTTTGGCGCCGCCAGTGTCCTGAGCGATGGAGATGATTTCGAAGTTCTTAGCGTTGAGGTCGTGATAGAACGTTTGCCAGCCTGGCAAATCGAACCGGCATCCTCACCACGAAGCCCACGTGACCAACAACACCTTCTTGCCGCGATAGTCGGCGAGTGAATGCAACTTGCCGTTGATGTCCGGAAGCGTAAAGTTCGGAGCTTCGAGTGAAGCGAGATAAGTTCCGCGCTCATCTTCGCGCTTGCCGAAATACCACACACCATTCTTCTCATCGTGCGCGACTGGCTGCTTGACCAACGCCGCGAATGCGGTCAGGTTGAACCAGGTAACCGCGCCGCGCTTCGAGATGAACTCGGCTTTTCGTTTCGCCGGAAGCGGAAAGCACAGCTCGTCGCGGCAGACGCCTTGAGGCTTCACGACGAACCGCGTAGCGCGTTTCAGATCGTCCATCGTGATCCACAGATCCTTCGAGGCTTCGGATGAAGCGGTCACTTCAGTTGGAACACCATCGTAGATCACAGCCGTACGATCCTTATCCGTCGCGGCGGAAGAAGTAGCGGCTGCCAAAAGGCTCGCGATCGCAATGCAAACTAAAGTCTTCAACATATGAATCCTCCTCGCACTCTACTCGACATTGGTTACCTTCCCGTTGATGAAAGTAATTTTTATATCTGAGTATACGTAGATTCTCTTCGGGCCGAAATTCACTATCCGCTTAGGATTCCCTAAGGCTGCCACCACTTCTTCGGTCGTCTGGCCGAGGGAAATCTGGACCGGCGTGTTGGAGGGGATGTTTGGGTCTGGGACGCCACTGTTGTTGTCCTCTTGCTTTACTTCGTCCAAGACTCCGTTTTCCGCGGTGTCAGCTTCCCGCGCCTGCTGTTGGAGTTCGTTGGAGACGTTCGGGTCCGGCGGCGGAGCGATCGGCGCAAAGGACGCCTGCACCGGAGGGCCCGCGGCCGCTAGAGGTGGCGTCGGCAGTCCACCCTCATGAGACTGAAGCTCTTGCAGACCCTGATCGATGCTGGCGCGCATGTTGTTCTGCATTTCCTGCAGGTCCGCGATCTCCACCGAGACCATAGTCCCTCTCGGGCATTCCTGGTTCTTGCTCGCGAACACCTGGAGGTACACGGATGTCGAATCCGGCGGCGGCGCTGTGCTGAGCCTGAGCACGTCGCCTGCCGTTAGGCCGCACTCCTGTCCTTCGCTGTCGGTGACTTCGAGCGGGCCGGCTACAACGAAAACGTGCGGATGGTCTGGACCGGCCTCGGCAAGGATTCGCGGAAGGCCGCTCGAGTCTATGTCCACATCGCCGCCTTGCGCCGCCCTCTGGCTCTCGGAGTTTTCGAGAGCAAGCTGGCTTTGGACCTCGTTTGCGATCGCCTCCTTGATCTCGGGCGTAAGAACAACTGGACCGCCGGAGTTCGCGGCAAAGTAGGCGCGGTCATCCGCACGCTGTTGGTAAGCAGCCTGGAGACTCGCAGCGATAAAATAGTCCGTCAACCAAAACGAGGCGCTTGGGTAGACCGGGTAAGGCGTGAAGTAACTGCCGTAATATCCATACCACGGATTGCCCGCCCAGCCCCACGAATAGCGCACCGGCAATCGCCACGGGTCATACGCCCACCCGTAGAAGGCAGGTCTGTAGTAGCGGTAAGGCCTATACCCTTCCAAAAAAACTCCACGGTAAGGATATCGCTGATAGTACGCAGCATAGGGGCGGCCACGATAGATGTAAGTCCTGCTGGCAAACTCATGACCGCGATAAACGAAAGGCCGCTGGACATAACCGTATCCGCCGCGATAGGCGACGACCCGCGAGTGGTCAACACGCTCTACCACAATTCGGCGCGAACCGCCCGGGAGATGGACGATCGTCATATCGCGCGCGTGCACTTCGCGGACGCTGCCGTCCCGTCGAAAGCGGGCCTCGGAACCGTTATGCCCCCGATAGACCTCTACCTTGCCGTTGGCTCCCCTCGTGATGCCGGGACTAACGATGGTAATGTTATTAGCCGATCCGCCTGTTTCGCTTGCTTTTCCGCCCTTGCGGGTGGTGTTAGTTCCCCCGGAGTCGCCGGTCGTGCGAGTTACTCCAGTATTGCCGGTCGTGTTTGTTCCGGAGGTATTGCTGGTTGTATTTTTTCCAGGCTTGCCTGTTGTGTTTGTTCCACCGGTGTTGCCGGTCGTGCTAGTTCCATCGGTATTGCTTGTCGTTGCGCCGGCGTTCTTCCTCTCCTTGCGAGTTCCATCAGAGTTGCCGGTTGAGCTTGTTCCACCGGTGTTGCCGGTCGTGCTTGTTCCACCGGTATTGCTGGTCGTTGCGTCGGCCGCCTTCCTCTCCTTGCGAGTTCGATCAGAGTTGCCAGTCGAGTTAGTTCCGCCGGTATTGCCGTTCGTCTGAGTTCCTCCAGACTTGCCTGTATTGTTTGTTTCGCCAGTCTTGTTAGCCGTGTTCTCTCCGCCGCTCTTGTTCCGCGTGTTTGCTCCGTCAGTCCGCCCAGGGCCGGAGGCCTTCTCTTTGTCGGCGGGAGCCGACGGCTTTTGGGCTGGAGCGGACTTTGCGGGAGTGGAATCTTTCTTCTTGTCTTTATCCTTGTCCTTGTCTGTGTCCTGAGCCGTGGTGAGGGATGCCAAAAGTAGCATGACGACTGCCATCGACCCGCATCCTCGTAAAACGGTTTTGCAAATCCCAAGGATGTTCATGAAGTCTCCTTTGAAGCTATCAGGTGGTTGATTCGCTGCATAGTTTGTTGGTCGCTAATTTCCCGAATCGCGACGCCAGTCAAAAAGCAAGGTGGCTCGCAGGTCCGATCTCGCCACATTTCCTGGGCGCGCGGCGCTGTCAGTATATATCAGTTACTCGCAATCTAGAAGTTTCGGACTCACAGTTGCAACCAGACATCGGCAGTCGTTAGGACTCACAATATACGACCGATCGCCGGCCCTAAACATACAGACGTATTCCGCGCAGCATGCATTGCTACTCTTGTCAGGTGAGTGGGACACGGCAGGTGTGCGTAGTGTTGAACGTTCGGCTGGTGGCAGAAACCGGAGTGCGATCGCATTTGTCGGTCCCGCGACTACCCGGTAGCAAAGGGCACCCACCCGCGGGTGAGAAAATCCGAAAGCGTGAATGCAAACAAAATGATCAGCCAGATTATGCCCGCGCAAACGAACACCCAGGTCAGCTTCGAGCTGTAGCGAACGTGCATGAAGTACAGCACCACCAGCGTCGCTTTCAAGACCGCGATCGATAGAGCAACTATCGCGTTCAGCGGCCCAGGCAGGGCAAAATTAGCCACCCATACCGTCAATGCCGTCAGCACCATCAGGGCGCCGAAGATTCCGAAGTAGATTTTTCTCGAGACTACGTGTACCGACATATGCAGTCCTTCACTGATTGTGTATGTGCGCGCCAAGCAAATAGAGCAGCGGGAAAAGGAATATCCACACGATATCGACAAAGTGCCAATACAAGCCGGATATCTCAACCGGCGAATGATACTCGGGAGTAAAGCGGCCGCGCTTCGACATTATCAGTATCACCGTCATTATCCCGAGCCCAATGATCATGTGAAGCGCGTGAATGCCGGTCATTATGAAGTAGATGAAATAAAACATTTGCACGTGCCGCGGATCGCCGTGTCCGTGCCATTGGAAGCCTGATCCAGGAATGAGATGATCGAGATACTTGTGGTAGTACTCGTAGGCCTTCACCCCAAGAAAGGTCGCGCCGAGAATCATCGTCAACACGAGGAACACCATCAGCATCTCTCGATTCCCGGTCTGCGAGTAGTACACCGCAAGCGCCATCGTCAGCGAGCTGATGATCAGTACCGCGGTGTTCGCCCCGCCAAGCCTCCAGTCCAGGTGTGCGCTGGCGAACGCGAACGAGTCGGGATCCTTCGTCCGATACAGGACGTACGCCATGAACATCCCACCGAAAAACAGTATTTCGGTGATCAGAAACGCCCACATCCCGAGCGTGCCGGCTTCCCGCTGCTGCTCGATGTCGTCGAACTGATGGGCCAGTCCGTATGTTGTCGCATGACTCTCAGCCAAACCTTCTCCTTTCGAGATTCGAGGATGGAAGATGGAAGATGGAAGATGGAGGATCGAAGTTGGAGTCTATCCTCGATCCTCTACTCTCGATCCTCTATTCTCGATCCTCCATCCTCGATCCTCCCTCAGTGCCTCGTTATATCGATCACCTGAGCCTCGTGCCTGGGCCGGAACTCATAAGCCTCCCACGTCACGACCGGCGTCTCCTTGAAATTCTCAGTCGGCGGAGGTGAGCTTGTCCTCCACTCCAGTCCAAACGCGCCCCACGGATTCGCCGATGCGCGCGGTCCGTATCGCATCGACCACGCAAAGTAGACCAGCGGAACCAGGTAACCCACCCCAAGTATCGACGCGCCAGCCGAAGACATCACATTCAACACCTGAAACTCAGGCGGATAGGCGTAGTACCTTCGCGGCATGCCCATGTATCCGAGCAGGAACTGTGGAAAGAACGTCAGGTTGAAGCCTACGAAGATGACCAGCGCTGCAAATCGCGCCCAGCCCTCCGGGTACATGCGCCCTGTAATCTTAGGCCACCAGTAATGCAACCCGCCCATGTAACCCATAATCGCCCCGCCCACCATGATGTAGTGAAAGTGAGCAACCACGAAGTAGGTGTCTGTAACGTGTACATCCACTCCCAGCGCCGCGAGGAACAAGCCGGTCATCCCGCCGATTATGAAAAACCCGATAAAACCGAATGCGTAGAGGATCGGAGTGTTGTACGAGATCGAGCTCTTGTAAAGTGTCGCCGTCCAGTTGAACACCTTTACCGCGGAAGGTATCGCGACGGCGTAGCTCAAGAATGAGAAAATCAACCCCGCATAGACCGACTGAGTACTCACGAACATGTGATGGCCCCAGACCAGAAAACCGAATACGGCGATCGCCAGGCTCGAGAACGCAACGAACCGATAGCCAAAGATGTTCTTGCGCGTCATGTTCGCGATCAGCTCGCTGATCACGCCCATCGCCGGCAATACCATGATGTAAACGGCCGGATGCGAATAGAACCAGAACAAATGCTGGAACAAGACCGGATCGCCTCCGAGCGCCGGATCGAATATCCCTACGTGGGCGATGCGTTCGGCGGCCACTAACAGCATCGTTATTGCAATGACCGGCGTCCCGAGGATCATTATCAGGCTCGTCGCGTAATGAGCCCAGATGAACAGCGGCAGCCGGAACCATGTCAAACCCGGCGCGCGCATCGTGTGAATCGTTACGATGAAGTTGAGCCCGGTAAGAATCGACGAAAATCCGGTTACAAATATGCCGATGCCCGCCAGCAGCACATTGCTGTTCGAATACGTCGTGCTGTAAGGCGTATAGAAGGTCCAGCCCGTATCGACGCCACCGGTCACGATTGCGATGAACGTGAATAGCGCACCCACGACGTAGATGTACCAGCTCAGCAGGTTGAGTCTGGGGAACGCCAGATCCTTTGCGCCGATCATCAGCGGCACCAAAAAGTTGCCCAGCGTAGCGGGTATTGAGGGGATCAGGAAAAAGAAAATCATCACCACGCCGTGCATGGTGAACATTCGGTTGTAGGTTTCGGCCTGCATCATATCGCCCTGCGGCGTCAGCAGCTCCAACCGTATTGCGGCCGCGAACGCCCCGCCCAGCGCGAAGAAGAACGTAATCGACACGAGATACAAGAGCGCGATTCGCTTGTGGTCCCTGGTCAGCAGCCACGACTTCAGCCCGTAGGTCGCGTTGAGGTAATGAGTGCGCGGCGGCTGTTCTTGAACTTCAATGTTCATATTGTGCTCTACTGTTGCGACTGCTTCATTTGCGCCGGAGCAGGAGCAGGCCTTGCTTGCTGACCGCCCGCCGATGCGCCACCTTGAGGCGCCGGAGCCGGAACGCCGGCCAGCGAACGTATGTACGCGATCAACTGGAGCAACTGCTCTTCGCTGACTTGTCCCTGAAAAGTCGGCATTATCGCGTCATAGCCGGCGACAATCTTAGCCTTGGGATTCGTGATTGATTCGCGCACGTACGCCTCGTCGGCGGTGACCTTCTGCCCGTTGGCCAGTTGAACCGTCTTGCCGAACACTCCTTCGAGCACCGGGCCGCGACCGGTTCCGTCGCTCTTATGACAGGTGCTACACGCGAGCTGTTGGAAGAGCTTCTCGCCGGTGGCGGCAAGCGATCCTCCAGCGGCGCCGCCGCTCAGCCAGGCCTGGTATTCCGGCGCTTCCAGGACATCCACCCACCCGATCATCCCCGAGTGACTCGTCCCGCAGTACTCGGCGCAGAACAGGTGATACCGGCCAGCCTTCGTCGGTTCGAACCAGATCGTGCTGTACTTACCCGGCACGACGTCCATCTTCACTCGGAAGGCCGGGACGAAGAAGCTATGAATCACATCCTCGGTGGTCATCGTCAGCTTTACCTTGCGACCGACAGGAACGTGAAGCTCATTTATCTCCCGATGGCCGTCCAGGTGTTGAAACTTCCACATCCATTGCTTGGCGACGACGTAGACGTCGATGGCCTCCTCGGGAGGACGATACATTCTGTAATAAATACCGGCGGACCAGACGAAGATCCCCATCGCAACTACGAAAGGCACCCCGACCCAAACCGCTTCGAGTCGATGCGACGCCCTCACCGGTCTGGGAATCTCGTCTTCGTTGCGCCGCCGATACTTCACCGCGAAGTAGAGGATCAACAGAGAAATCACGCTGCCTATGACTATCGTGAGCGCCCACAGAAACCCGTACAGCCCGTCTACCTCGGCTGCGAAGCTCGATGCCTGGTCCGGTGAAAAAGGAACGGTCTGCATTGCCTAGACAATCCCTCCCGCGCTTGCCCGACGAGTTGAAAGCCCACGCATCCTAAAGACGATGAACATCGAGATGATCGCAATCACCGTCGCGACTCCGCCCAACCTGATCATGTTCATCACAACCGCGCCGTACTTACCCGACGCCGGGTCGTAGTGATAGCAGTACAAAAGAAGCTGATCCACCGGAGAGCCGATCTTGCCGGCGGATGCTTCGACCAAACCGAGCCGCAAGTCTTTCGGCGCGTACTCGATGCCGTAGAAATAGCGAGCGAGCTTGCCGTCCGGCGTTGCGATCATTATCCCGCTCGCGTGAATGAACTGAGTGGTCTTCTCATCCCATTTGTAGTGAAACCCCGCGGCTTGGGTGAGACGGTCGATGCTCGACTGGGCGCCGGTCAGGAAGTGCCATCCTTCGGCCGCGCCTTCGCGCTTGTACCAATTGATGTAAGTCTCTTTCTTTTGCCGGGCAAGCTCCGGAGTTTCCCTTGGATCGAAGCTTACAGTTACGACGTCAAATTCCTTTCCGATGCTGAAGGCCTTCAACACGTCGAGCCCGCTGGTCATGCCGTTCAGCACTTGATTGCAGAGCATCGGGCAAGAGTAGTAAACCAGCGCGAGCACCACGGGCTTGCTTCCGAAGTACGCACCGAGTTTCACTTCGTTGCCATTCTCGTCGCGAAACAGGGCATCAAGCGGGAGCGGTTCGTCCAGTCTCTGATCGATTCGCACATCTTCGAGGTCGCGCGGTTTCTCGCCCGCCGGAATCGGCGCGTGCCGCGGCGGTGGCCCCTGTCCCCAGCTCTGCGCGGACGCAGACACGGAAGTAAAAAGGAAAAAGGCAAAAGGCAAAAGTAGGAGCAATGCGCAAACAAAGCGTCCGGCAAGTCCGACCTCTCTTAGCTTCGGCATATTCCTCTTTCCTCTTTCCTTTTTACTTCTTACTTTTTACTTTTTACTTTTTACTTTTGCTTCCAACTCTCGTCGGCAGTCCGCGTTGAAGCAACAACTTCTTGGCTTCGTCTATTGGAATTCTGACAACGCCTGCCTGTTCGTCCACCCAACTGTAGCTCTTCAGTTGCTCGTCCCAGCTCTCGCGCAACTCCTTCATCTCCTCGAGAGGGTGTTGCTTCTTCAAGTTCGGCGGCTCTTTCTTGTCGATCTGCTCTTCGCTATTTGGCGCAAGCTGAAGTCTCGGCTCCGGCGGGAGTTTTGCTCGTTCGGCGGCGAACGGTGACGGCCGCGATTCAAGTTCCGCTTTCTTTTCGCGCCCCTCAAACGAGTTCAACACAGCCGTGATCAGCCAGCCGATGAAGATCACCGATACGGCCAGCCCGATGATGAACCAGGTGATGCCTGCCACCTGGACGGTGCTGCCCTCGTGGCCGACATCTGCGCCATCGTGTTCGTTGTGTTTTGAGTGGCTCATCTCTCTTTTTTCAGTGCCCGTGACCCGAAGCGAAAACGCTTTCGATGTCCGGGTCGTGAATCGGAAGCAGCGGCCGGCTCTTCAACTGCGTCGCGAAAAACCAAAGCCAGACGCCACCGATCCCCGCAGGCAAGATCAAATCCATCCAGCTCAAGCTGAAGGTGCCGTTGTGAAGCTCCGGGCCCGTCAGCCAGATCAAATCGACATACCTCATCACAATCACGCCGATCGCTACAGTCGACAGCAACCGCCCGTTCCTTTTAAGATCCCGCGAAAGCAGCAGCACGAACGGCAAAAAGAAGTGCAAAACGATCAATCCGCCGCCAACGTATTTCCACGACGACTGAATCCGCCGCGTGTAGAACGGAATCTCTTCCGGAAGATTGCCCGCCCAGATGATCAGGAACTGCGAGAACGCAAAGTACGCCCAGATCATCAGGAACGCGAGCATCAGCTTGCCGAGATCGTGCAAGTGCGAGGGCTTGATTACGTCGCTCATCGGCTTGCGTCCCGCCAGCAGCACCATTACAGCGATGACGAACGCCATCCCCGCAAGCCCTTGCCCACCCATGAACAGCAAACCGTAAATCGTCGAGAACCATTGCGGGTCAAGCGACATCGCCCAATCAACCGATGCAAACGTGACCGTCAGACCGTAGAGCAACAGACCGGGACCGCTAAGACCCTGAAGCTTGCTTGTCAGTTTGCGCTCGCCGGTCCTGTCTTGTTCTGCTGACCAGTGATTCAATAATCGCGTGACCAATATCCAAACCAGGAAGTAAAACGCCGCGCGCGCGATGAAGAACCCGATGTTCAAGTAGAGACGCTTCTCTTCGACTGCGCGACTCAGCGCCGGGCTCGCAGCGAGCTTCTCCGGAGACGCCCACGGAAAGATCGACTTCAGGCCGAACAAGAGCGGAATAAACAGCAGCGCGAGCAGTGGGAAGGTGCGTGTCGAGCTCTCTAGCACGCGCCTCGTCACCAGTCCCCAGACTCCGCCTGACATATGTTGCAGCATCAGAATCGCAAAACACCCGAGCGGAATCGCTATCCAGAAGATGTAGGCCAACAAGTACGATTTGAAGAACTGCTCGCGACTCTCGCTGCTGATGAGCGCACCCGCGGCGCCCGCCGCAAGCGCGACCAAACCGACAGTCAACGCGCGCCGGCGGAAGCCTTCCACGTCCACCCGAGCTGTTTCAAAACCGCCAATAATATCGCTCATTTCGCTCCCTGATGACCCTCTCCTTCTTTTGCTTCGGGCTTCTTGTTCAGCTCATCGCGCTTCTCTGCCGGTACATCGGCTACCGTAGCGCGCTGGCTCAACTGCAACGCACGAATGTAAGCGATAATCCGCCAGCGATCCGCCGGCTCCACCTGCGCCGCGTAATCAGGCATGTTGCCGAACCCGTTGGTGATCACGTCAAAGAAATAACCGACCGGGGCATTCCTCAAGCGATCGTCGTGATAGGAAGGCGGCTTGCGGAACCCGCGCTTTGGAATCATTCCGCCTCCATCACCCAGTGGCCCGTGGCAAACCGAGCAATAGATATTGAAGCGCTCCTGCCCACGATCAAGATCCGCCGCAGTGATCGGCATCGGGAACTCGGCGACAAAGCCTTGCAGTCCCGGAGTGACGCCGGACGCTGATTGACCGGCCGTCTGACTCGCCGAAGCGTTCGGCGTAGCCGTCGCCGTCTGCCCAAATCCGGCGACCTTGCCAGTGTAGAACTCGACGTCGTCGCGGAGTTCGCCGCGCGCGACCGTGCCTTCGACAAGCGGCCGCGCCGAACGCCCATCGTTTATCGAGCCAATTTGATCGACCGGCCGCAATGGTCTGTATTTCGGCTGGTCGTGCATGTCCTGCCTGCACGAGGTGAAGGCGAGTGCCGCGAGGACGAGGATCGAGGATCGAAGATTGAAGATTGAAGATCGAGGATTGAAGATTGAGGATCGAAGATTGAAGATCGAGGATCGAAGATTGAAGATCGAGGATCGAAGATTGAAGATTGAAGATCGAGGATTGAAGATTGAGGATCGAAGATTGAAGATCGAGGATCGAAGATTGAGGATCGAGGATCGAAGATTGAGGATCGAGGATCGAAGATTGAAGAGGGACGATTGCATGGTTCTCTCTATAGATGTTGAACTTTGATGCACTGTTCTAACGGGCAGCCGACCGACAGAACGTGTCGGCTTTTTGAATCATTCTGTTTAGCATCGCTCCTACTCGCTGCCAGGCCTTGTCCAACTCAGCGTGCTGCTTGGTATCTATGTAATCGCATGCGAGAGCGTGATCAAGCCAAGCCTGGGTTTCCATTGCTTCACCCAGCGATTCGTCGACCTTATTCACAAATGCGGCCATATATCTACGCCGCGCGCCCACGCTTCGGCCAACATTGCGTTAACCGCTCGAGAGGATCGCCGAATTTGATCCGTAAGAGAGTACCTTTCTTCCCTCGGAAACTCTTTCGTGATCAGGAAGACTCGCTTCGCCTCGCGTAGGCCTAATTGGTAGACATCAAGATCTCTGAAGCTCTCTATTCTTGGCATGTTCAATCCTCCATCCCCGATCTTCTATCCTCGATCCTCATTCTTCTATCCTCTATCGCTATCCTCTATCCTCAATCTTCTATCCTCGATCCTCAGGTATTCTCAGTCTTGCACATCGTGGACCTCCGCTACTCCCTCGAGCCGGGCCAGGAACCCGCGCGTCTTTTCGCGCTCAAACATCGGGTCGCGCGCCTCGATGCACAGGAAGAAACGATTGCGGCTCGCCATCTCAAAGCTGTCAACGTTGAACACCGGATGATAAGGCTGCGGCAGTCCGTTCAGCGCCAGCATCCCGAACACCGCGGAAATCGCAGCCAGCAGAATCGTGCACTCGAATGTCACCGGGATGAACGCAGGCCAACTATTTAACGGACGCCCGCCGATATTGAGCGGATAGACGTCAGACGAAACCCAGTAGCATAACGCGTACCCGCCAAGGCACCCGAGTATCCCCCCAATCAAAACGATCAACGGCAACTTCGAATGCTTGATGCCGAGCGCCTCGGTCAGCTCTTCGATCGGATACGGCGAAAACGCATCCATTCGGCGGTAGCCCTCCGCGTACGCTTTGCGTGTAGCTTCCACGACCGCCGTTGGAGCTTCGAACTCGGCCATCACGCCATAGAGTTTGTGCGTTTCGTCCATCACCACGCCTTCAAACTGAGAATCGCGAAACCGGCGATGCCGCAATTCGTCCGCAGATTACGCAGATGACACAGATGTAGAATTCTATGTATCTGCGGCATCTGCGGACCGCTGTCGGAGGCTCGATCCTCAATCCTCGTTCCTCCATTCTCAGTCACCCGACTCCTTGACCGCGGCTTGAGGCAGAATGCCGCGGATCTCGGAGATCGAGATCATTGGCAGGAACCTGACGAACAGGAATATCAGACTCATGAACAGCCCGATCGTCCCGATGAACATCGAAAAATCCCAAAACGTCGGCTTGTACATAGCCCACGACGACGGCAAGAAATCGCGATGCAGGCTGACGACGATAATGATGAATCGCTCGAGCCACATGCCTACGCCAACGACGAGCGATATAACCCAAAGTGCCGCCACGCTATGCCGGACGCGTCGAATCCAAAGCACCTGCGGCACAACAACGTTGCAGGCAATAAGCAACCAATACATCGTCGCATAGGGTCCCTTGAAGCGGTTCATGACCATGTACCGCTCGTACGTGCTCCCCGAGTACCAGGCCATGAACGTCTCCATCATGTAGCCGTAAGCGACTATCAACCCGGTCGCAAGCATGATCTTCGACATGTTGCGCAGGTGGCGCATCGTGATGAAGTCTTCCAGTCCATAGAACTTTCGCAGCGGTATCGACAGCGTCAGCACCATTGCGAACCCCGCATAGATTGCGCCGGCCACGAAGTACGGCGGAAATATCGTCGCGTGCCACCCGGGGACGATCCCAATCGCGAAATCGAAGCTCACCACGGTGTGAACCGAGATAACCAGCGGCGTCGCCAGCGCCGCCAGCAACGCATAAGTCGTCTCATAGCGGTGCCAGTGCCGAGCCGAACCCCGCCAGCCCATCGCCAGCATCCCGTAGATTATCTTTGCCGTTCGCCGCTTCGCGCGATCGCGCAGCGTAGCAAGGTCCGGTATCAGCCCAACGAACCAGAACATGAGCGACACGCTCGCATAAGTCGAGACCGCGAACACGTCCCAGATCAACGGACTGCGGAACTGAGGCCAAACCCCCATCGTGTTGGGATAAGGAAGCATCCAGTAAGCGAGCCACGGACGCCCCGTATGCAACAACGGAAACAGACCCGCGCACGCGACCGCGAACAGAGTCATCGCTTCGGCGAAGCGATTGATCGATGTTCGCCACTGTTGACGCAATAGAAATAGAATCGCCGAGATCAACGTGCCGGCGTGGCCAATGCCAATCCACCAGACGAAGTTGATGATGTCGAACGCCCACCCAACCGGGATGTTGTTGCCCCAGATCCCGATGCCGGTCACCACCAGATACCCGATCGTGTAGAACAAACCGAGCGTGATCGAAAAGGAAATGCCCGCCCCGATGAACCAACCGAGCGGCGTACGCTTCGTCAGCGCGATCGAGCTGATCTTGTCGGTGACCGACGCGAACGTCTGCCCCGCTCCGATCACCGCCGGGGGAGTAATGGTTGAGTCACTCACCGAATCTTGAGTGTGCTCGCTCATCGGTTAGTCGTTCTCCAATTCGAGGTGCTTATTTCGTACGGCGCCTAAATAGGTCGTCCGCGGCTTCGTATTCAGCTCGCCGAGCAAGCTGTAGTTGCGCTCCTCAGCTTTCAACTGTGCGACGCGGCTCGTGCGATCGTTGATATTGCCAAAGACGATGGCTTCGGTCGGGCAAGCCTGGGCGCATGCCGGAACAATCTCGCCGTCGCGAACCTGTCGGTCTTCCTTTTCTGAGTCTATCTTGGCCTTCTGAATTCGCTGCACGCAGTAAGTGCACTTTTCCATCACGCCGCGGCTGCGCACCGAGACGTCAGGGTTGCGCATCATCTTCAAGCTGGCTGTGTAGAAATCCTGGTAGAGCAGAAAGTTGAATCGGCGAACCTTGTACGGACAGTTGTTCGAGCAATATCGCGTGCCGACGCAGCGGTTGTAGGTCATGTCGTTCAGACCTTCGGCACTGTGAGCCGTCGCCGCAACCGGACACACGACTTCGCACGGCGCGTTCTCACATTGCTGGCACGGAACCGGTTGGAAATACGTCTCGGGATTCTTCTCGCCGCCCTTGTAGTAGGCGTCGACGCGAAGCCAGTGCATCTCGCGGCTTCGGGCTACCTGTTCCTTGCCGACGACCGGGATGTTGTTCTCGGCGACGCAGGCGACGACACAGGCGGTGCAGCCGATGCAAGCGTTCAAGTCGATCGCCATTCCCCAGGCGTAACCATCGTAAGCGAAACCCTGATATAACGATTGCTCGTGGTGCGATTCGCTTGCTCCTTCAGGCGCGAGGCTGGGTCGCTTTGCATATTCTTCGAGAGTGCCCGACCGAAGAATATCTCGCTCGCCGACTTCCGACGCGTCGATCAAGTGATGCGACTGAGTGGTGGCTAACGAATACGTGTCTCCGATCTTTGCGATTCGCAAGTCCGCGCCGAACCAGGGAGCGTCAGACGTGCGAATCGCGTAAGCGTTAAAGCCTGCCTTTGTCCCAACTCTGCCGGAGATCGTTCGGCCGTAGCCCAGATGAACGGTGATGACATTGTCCGGTTGTCCGGGCTGAATGAAAACCGGCGCGATTACAGAGCGATCCCGATATTTAAGCTCGATTCTGTCGGCAAGAATCTCCCCGCCAATGCCGCCCATCCGGTTCGTCGAGAGCTCGTTTACTCTCTTGCCGAGGTCCAGATTAGCAGCGGTGGCCGGACTCACAATTGCCGCGTTGTCCCACGTGAGCTTGCTCAACGGCTTCGGTAATTCCTGAAGCCAGCCGTTGTTCGAGAAGCGTCCATCGTGCATCGTCGGGTCAGGTCTGAACACTATCTCCAATTGAGAGTTGGGTGATGGGGGACGGGGATTGGAAGCCTGGGTCGCCGAGTCGAATTTCAGCGTAAGAGCCTTGGGTTGCAACGCGGTGTTGGCGACTAAGCCGTCGTGAAGCGACTTGCGCCAGTACTGTTCAAAGCCCGCCGGCGAGGCCTGCGGCGGTGCGCTGATCGCCACCGACTGCGCCGCAGCGGCTGGGGTTTGGGTTGTGCCGGAGCTTTGCGATGCGCCGGTCTTTAGCGGCGGCTCCTGGCCTCCGGCGGCAAATCTTCCTCTCCAATAGTCGCGTACGATCTCGTAGCTCGAACGCTCGGGCTCGTTCAAGAAAGCGGCTAGCACCTCGTGCGCGGTCTTGCCCGAATAAAGCGGCGCGATCAGCGGCTGAATGATCGTGACCGTTCCATCGTAGGCACTCGCGTCGCTCCACGACTCGAGATAATGCGCTTCTGGAATGTGCCACTGACACAGCTCAGAGGTCTCGTCTTTGTAGAGATTCAGGTGGATTCGAAGCGGAGTTTTTCGGATCGCCGCGGCGAAGTCCAAATCAGCAGGCGCGTTGTAAACGGGATTGCCGCCGAGTATCAGCAGCACATCCACCTGACCCGAGTTCATGTCCGCGACAAGCTCTCGAAGCGATGCGTTTCCGTCGACGGGGTTGGCTTCGACTGGGCCCGTGTAGACGACAGTCTTGCCAACATTGCTAAGCGCCTGATTCATCGCGTGAGCAAGCGCGTGAACGGTCGGTGGCTGGGAGTCTCCGGCGATCACGATGCTCGAGCCGGCATGATCGATAAGATCCTTCGTGATAAAGCTCAGCCACTTTGGCCACTTGTCTTCCACCATGGAGGCGGATCCCCTATTCAATGAAGGCAACAGGTCCGATCTTGATACGGCTAACGCTGCCGCTACCGCATTCGCGAAGGGTTCGATCTCGCTTGGGCGCACCGCGAGGCGATGATCCGCAACCGATCCGGTGTTGGACACGGTGCTTTCGACGACGTACAGCCAGCTCATATCGCGCTTGCCTTCGGTCAATCGCCGCTTCGCGGCAAAGTCGCGCGCGTATCGCAGGCTCGCCGGACCGCACGCCAAAAAATCCGAGTCGAGTGACAAAACAACATCGGCCTTGTCGAAATGGTAGACCGTGTTCGCGTACTGACCGAACGCCAACCGTGAGCCTTCGCGCACATTGTCGCGGCCTGCCGGGTCGTACTGATGCCACTTCGCAGTTGGCAGCGTGGCAAGCAAGGTCTTTATCTGATACGCGAGTGTCGGGGACGTGACGGTCTCGGTAAGTATCCGCAGTCCGCCTTTCGCAGGCTTCTGCGCGGCAACAGCGCGTTGAGCGTCCACGGCGGGACGAATTCCTCCAAGAAACGCCGACCAGGTCACGATCTCCCCGAGATACGTGAGTGTTTGAGAACGGTCGGGATCATAAAGTCCGAGCACCGAAGCTTGCGAGAAGACATCGGTCGCGCCGAGGCTTGCGGGATGGTCCTTGTTGCCTTCGATCTTGGTAGGCCGGCCCTCGTGACTTTCGACAATCAATCCCGTAGCGAACCCGTCCAGCGGCATCGCAGTAGCAAAAAACACCGGCTTGCCCGGCACGAGTTCTTCAGGCTGGCGCGCGTAGGGCGCGATGTACTCGGTTGGCTGTCGCGTGCATGCGGTGAGTCCCGCGAGGGCGAACGAGGCGCCCATCAATTTGAGGAACTTGCGGCGGCCAACAGGATCGCTCCACTCAGTCGCTCGGTCAGGAAACTCTCGATGAAGCAGTTCCTGAAACTCGTCTGTCTCGGCCAGCTCTTCAAGGCTCCGCCAGTATTGCTTACCTGAAGTTCGAGGATCGAGGATGGAGGACGGACGACCGACGACCGACGACAGAGGTAGAGGATCGAGGATCGAGGATCGAGGATCACTGTTACCCTGACCGGTACTCTCATCTAATGATCTCTCGATACCCTTTAACTTGATCAAGTGAGTCATCGCCGTCTCGCTATCCTTAATCTTCGATCCCTCGTCCTCTACCTCAGTCGTCGGTAGTCGGTCGTCAGTCGTCCGTCCTCCGTCGCCGGTCGTCCGTCTTCACCGGTGACACGTGCTGCAACTGGTCAGGACAGCCGTGCTTTTGAGTTGGTACTCCTTCACCAGCTTCGCGCCTTCGACATCTTGATGCCACTTCTTGTCTTCGCTATGAGACCACTCGGCGGGCGGCCAGTCCATTTGCAACACCTGGCTCTTTGGCCTGATGAACATCTCGGGCTGGCGATGACACTGGAGGCACCACTCCATCTGAAGCGACGCCGCTTGATATGTCAGCGGCATCAGGTCGACTCGCCCGTGACAAGTCGAGCATCCCACGCCCTTGTTTACGTGAATGCTGTGATTGAAATAAACGAAGTCGGGCAGATCGTAAACGCGCGTCCACTTGATGGGGTTACCCGTGCGCCAGCTCTCGCGGACTGGCTCCAGATAAGGACTGTCCGCCCAAATTTGCGAGTGGCAATTCATACACGTCTTCGTAGGCGGGATTCCGGCATAAGCGAGCTTCTCAACAGTGGTGTGACAGTAGCGGCAATCGATCCCGTCATCGCCGGCGTGATGCTTATGGCTGAACTGAACGGGCTGTTCGCGAGGGAAGAAAGCCTGCGTATAGTAAGAGGACCTGTTGAATTCGAGCAGCATCCAGATGGTGATCCCAATGAAGAACACCGCCCCGAAGATGGTAGTCTTCGAGATGAAGTTCGTGCTTCGATTGAAGATCTGCCCCATCGTTTCACCAACTCCTAACAGGAGCTAGAAACAACGCGCTCCGAGAACGAACCACGGATAAGGCACACAGCCTCCCAGGTTGATTTGCTCGTTCGAGAATTGTGGGGAGGGTCGAGTTGAGCGAGCCGGCGGTCCGCGGCTGCATCGAGATAGATCAGGAATTGTCCAACAGCCTTGTTCACGATTGTCCGGCTGCAACAGCGCCAAACTGCCAATGCGCGGATCGTTTACCTTCTTAGGCCTGAACACCTAACGGCGCAGATTGATGGTGTAACCGGATGTGCGTCTCCATGCAAGTTGCGCCAGGCTGACTACGATTGCTGATCAAACATCAACGGGCACCTATTCAAACATTCAATTCTGGAAAGGTCAAACTCGATTCGGATACTTCAACAACTTGCGGCCGCCGAGAATTGAGATGATTGCGTCTCAGCGAGTTTACGACGCGTGATGGAAGGCGTTATTGTTATCGAGCTTCGGACACGATCAGTGAAGAGTTCGTAGGACCGCATTTATGCGGAAGTTTGTTGAATGATCTCTCACTCAATGCTACAACGTTCCGCATGGATGCGCCGCTGCAAACCTCTCTTAGGAGAATAAAATGCATCTCGGCTATTTCACTAAATCCGGATACAACGGCAAGATTCTCGCGGCTTTCCTGTTGGCGATGTTCGCATGCGGACCGACGCCGACGACCGACAGCCGCGCTAATGCAGTTCCAGATGAATGGGACGAAGTCTTCGACACGGCTCGAGCGGTACTCGCAAGAATGCCGGATGCGTCGCGCATCGAGGCAACCATCAAGGACTCCGGCTTGCGCGAGACTGTGCTGCGCGCATACCGAGGGCTCAAAGCTTGCGCAAAGGTGAACAGGGATCAGTCGCGCGCAATCAAGCAGGGCACGCTCGCCGAGTTCGAGCGCGCTTTCAAGTCCGTTCAGACAGAGGCCGAGAGAAGCGACTATCAGACCTGCGCGTCGAAGTGCAAGACTGACGGCGCCAAGTGCGAGACAGACTGTGCGTCAGCTCGAAAGAAGCTATGCGCCTGCAAGCTGACTGAGTTTGGCTGCTTCGTGACGCGATGCCTGTTCAGCTGAGGCCGGCGGCCGCGTAAGATTTGTAGTTAGCCTTGGCATCTCGTTGCGACGATGAAATAGGCTGTGTATACTGAAGCTCGACGTTTGATCTTTGCCGCTATAGTGTAAGTGGTTAACACGCCGCCCTCTCAAGGCGGAGACTACGGGTTCGAGTCCCGTTAGCGGTATTCGCACTTCCAGAAACGGTCAATGGGCCGTGGACATGTTTCGAGCCCCCCGAATACTACGATTCTACACGCTCCGTCAGCAGGTTTCTAAAATACAGGCCACGCAAATCGGTTCGATAGCGTACAGACGGCAACCTTAGGGCGTTGCTATAGTTGTTCCATTCCCTCAAGTTTTTCTCAAGGAGTTAGGTGATGGAGAAGGCCAAAGGGCGAATCCTCTGCGTCGATGACGACGAAAACGCTTGCGAAATGATGAATGCTCTGCTCGACCTGCAAGGTTACGAGGTCATACAGGCTCAGAACGTAGCCGAGGGTCTGCGCCAGGGAATTACAAACAACCTTGATTTGATCCTGCTCGATTGGGTTTTTCAGGACGGAACGGGCATAGACCTGTGCAGGATGCTTCGCAGCACCGGCGTGTCCACTCCTGTCCTGTTCTATTCCGGCATAAGCGATGGCGCCGACATAGAGAGGGCAATGCGGGCAGGAGCACAGGGCTTCTTAATCAAGCCGGTTGACTCCGCGGAATTATTCCATAGTTTGTCACGTTTTCTAGGCAATCCGGGGATCAACATCGAACGATCTGCTGAAACATCTTAGGTTAATAGCTGTTTGACGAGCTTGATGAGGTAGTCTACTTGCATCGGCTTCGGTGCGCTGCGATCGGCCCCCGCATTGATAGCATCCTGGGTTGCCCCGCTGCCGAAAGCGCTCATAACCACAATAGGCACGTTGTGTGACTCAAACTGCTGGCGCAACCGCTTGATCATCTCGATACCATCCAGGTTGGGCATTTGGATATCAGTGATAATCAAGTCAGGTGGCTGGTCCTTGACCAGTTCAAGAGCCGCCTGACCGTCTTCGGCCGTGATCACCGAAAAGCCCTCCGAGGCGAGAATAAACGAAACCATCTCGCGTGCATCAGGGTTATCTTCCACAACTAGAATCGTCTTGGGCACCGGCCACGCTTTCGTCAGACACTCACAAGCGCCCTTTAAACCTTTTACCCCTCTTCGACGGAAGCGTCAACCTAATGCCCTGCGCTCAAGATCCCTGCGCTCAAGCCCTTAGGCGATGTGTATCCTGAATACCTGTAGAAAATGCTCACAAATCTCCTCCAGCGAGTAGCTTACTCGGAAACGGAAAAATCGTATGAACCCGCGCCACTGCGAAGGAGTGGCCTGTCGATAGAGGCGGGACTCCTTTAGGCGTTACCTTTGCGGCGGCGGTCGGAACGTCGCGCGAAACCAGGCAACTCCTAAAGGACTTCGGTCTCTCCACGGTCCGTGCTTCTATCGACAGGTCACTCCTCCGGAGTGGCGGGGCGTCGCCTCGCGCCGTCCCGCACGGAACATTGTTAACTCAGACCTCGCGTCATACAATAGGCGCGCCAATTGACGCTTAAAAGAGCGAAGCCCCAAGGATGTGAGAACCGGACCTGTCACCTCCCGTGTCTGCGAGCTACGGTATAGGCCCGATTCCCCGCTGAATGGGCGGGCAACGGAGAGACGCGCCGCGTGTTTGATCTCCTCACAACAATTTCGAACTTTCGAATTCCCTGGCGCCGTGCGGCTCTGTCTTCAGGCACTCTGCTGAGCGTGCTAGCCGGTCTGTTCCTGGTTTGCACCGCCCAATCCCAATACAGCGTCGAAGTTCGCACGGTGGACGACGGGCTGCCGCAGAACTCAGTCAACGCGATCCTCCAAACCCGCGACGGTTATATATGGATGGCGACGAATGGTGGTCTGGCTCGTTACGATGGCGTTCGATTCAAGACCTTTGAAGTCGGAAATAGCGCGGGGATGACCAGCAACCGACTTCTCTCGCTGTGCGAAGACCGGGAAGGCAGTCTGTGGATCGGCACAGAAAATCAGGGACTCATGCGCTTCAAGGATGGGTTATTCACCTCCTACCCCGAAGTCGAGGATGTCAAGAACAGGGCGGTGGCAGGCATCATTGAGACCCGGGAAGGCGGTCTCTGGATGGCGACTGCCACCGCCCTGGTCAGGCTTAAGGACGGCACGTTCACCTCTTACACCGGCGGCCTTGGGCTGCCTATCAGGATGGTTCCGTGGTCAAGGTCGTTGGTTGAAGACCGGAACGGTGATTTGTGGGTGGCATTGAATGAAGGTCTGCTGCGCCTCGGTCAGAAGGGAGCTGGTCTCTACACCACGCGAGAGGGGCTGCCAGACAATCGCGTCTACGCGGTGTGCGAAGCACGGGATGGAAGTCTCTGGGTAGGAACCGAGCAGGGGCTTGCAAGACTGCGCGACGGGCTGTTCACCACCTACACCGTGAAAGATGGCCTTTCAAGCAACTACATAACGTGGATAACCGAGGACCGCTCCGGGAACTTGTGGGTGGGAACGCAAGCCGGTGGACTGATGCGGCGGGCAGGCGAAAAATGGATCTGTATCAGAGCCGCAGACGGCCTCTCAGACGAGAACATACGTTGCGTTACCGAAGATCGTGAAGGAAACCTGTGGATCGGCACCACCACTGGTGGAGTGAACCGGCTGAAGGAGAAGAAGCTGAAATCCTACACCGAAACCGAAGGCTTTCCCGCGACAAGCATAGTCCCGATCACCGAGGACCGAGCAGGAGACATGTGGATCGGTGCGACCTGCGGCGGCTTGATCAAGTTTCACGACGGGCGCTTCACCATTTACCAAATGAAGGATGGCTTACCGAATAATTGTGTGTGGGCGCTGTGCGCTGACCGCGACGGCAGTTTGTGGATCGGGACGTGGGGCGGCGGGTTGACCCAGTTCAAAGACGGGCGCTTCACTACCTACACCCCTGACAACAGCGGCATGTCCGGCAGGGTCGTTAAAGCAGTCTGGCAGGATCGAGAAGGCGCGATCTGGATCGGCACAGACGCTGGCTTGAACCGTTTCAAAGATGGAACTTTCACCGTCTGGCGCACCAGTGACGGGCTGATTAATGAACGCATCAATTTCATAACGGGAGACTCTCAAGGGGCGATCTGGGTCTGCACCAACGCGGGACTCAGCCGGTTTAAGGACGGCGCGTTCACCAGCTACACGACTGAGAGCGGGCTGTCGAATGTCAGCGTGCGGGTCATACATGAAGACGCCGAAGGCGCGCTCTGGATGGGCACCTACGGCGGCGGATTAAACAGGTTCAAGGACGGCAAGTTCGTTCATTACAGCACCCGCGACGGATTGTTTGAGGACACGGTTTCCCAAATTCTTGAAGACGATCACGGGTACCTGTGGTTGAGCGGCAACAAAGGCATCTCCCGGGTCAGTCGGAAAGAGTTGAATGACTTTGCCGAGGGACGCACACATGCGATCACCGCGAATTCATACGGGGTGGCCGACGGAATGGCGAACCGCGAGTGCAACGGCGGCGGCGAGCCCGCGGGATGGAAGACGCGCGAGGGCAACCTGTGGTTCCCGACGGTGAAGGGACCTGTCGTGGTGGAACCCGGCAAAGTCACGACGAACCTGCTGCCGCCGCCGGTCGCAATCGAGCAGGTGTTAATAGACAAGACGACGGCTGACCCGGCTGGCGATGTCGAGATACAACCCGGCAAAGGCGACCTGGAGGTTCATTACACCGGGCTGAGTTTCGTCGACCCGGAGAAGGTCCGATTCAGGTACTCGCTCGAGGGCTATGACGATGGCTGGGTGGACGCCGGAACGCGGCGGGTTGCTTACTACACGAACATCCCGCCCGGCCGTTACAGATTCAGGGTCATCGCCTCCAACAATGTAGGTGTCTGGAACGAGGCGGGGGCGAGATTCACTTTTTATCTGCGTCCGCACTTTTACCAAACCTGGTGGTTCTACGCGCTGGCAATCCTGAGTCTTGTTGGCTTCGCCGTGTTGATTTACAGGGGGCGCATGCGAAAACTTCGCGATACCCATGCGGCGCAACAGGCTTTCTCCCACCGGCTTATCGAAGCTCAGGAAGAATTCTCGAGAAAACTCCTGGCTTCCCAGGAACAGGAACGCCAGCGCATTGCCGCCGAATTGCACGACAGTTTAGGACAAAGTCTGTTGATTATTAAAAACCGCATCGCCCTGGCGCAGAGCGATATTGATGAAAAGGAAACCGTCGAAGAACAACTCAGCGAGCTCTCCAATTCCACAACCTCCGCTATCGAAGAGGTCCGCGAAATCGCTTATAATCTGCGGCCGTTTCAAATCAGCCGCTTCGGTTTGAGCAAGACGCTCTACGGAATTTTTATGCGGATCAACGAAGTGACCGACATCAACGCGACTGCCCAGATTGACGATATTGACGCCCTACTGACGGATGACGCGCAAATCAACGTCTATCGCATCGTGCAGGAATGCGTCAACAACATCATCAAGCATTCACAAGCCACTGAAGCCTTGCTTGCGGTTAAACACAACGACGGCGAAGTTACTCTATTGATCGAAGACAACGGGCGCGGTTTTGTACAACAGGAAAACAGCACGGATAACAGCAAGATCGGCGGTTTTGGTTTACTTGGTATCGCGGAACGCGTAAGAATGCTGAACGGATCTTATGAAATTGATTCAGGCGCCGGACGAGGCACGAGCGTTCGCATCAAGCTGAGTAGCTCACCCGCGAGGGCGGTTCTGCCGACCGGAGATATAGAGCAGGTGAGCGAATGAAATGAAAGTAATCCTACGTTCGTTGCGATGAATGATTCAACACTAGGCGTTGGCACGACTATCTCCCACTACCGCATTCTTTCTCACCTGGGCGCGGGCGGGATGGGCGAGGTCTATCTTGCAGAAGATATCCGCCTGCGCCGCCGCGTGGCCCTCAAGCTCTTATCCCTCGACCTCACCAGGAACGAAGGCCGTCTGAGCCGATTCGAGCAAGAGGCGCAAGCCGCTTCCGCTTTGAATCACCCGAATATCATCACCATCCACGAAATCGGACAGGTTGATCGAACACATTTCATCGCCACCGAGTTTATCGACGGCGTGACGCTGCGCCGGCGCATGATCGAAGGACGCATGAATCTCACTGAGGTGCTCGACGTCGCCATGCAGACGGCTTCCGCATTGGTCGCCGCGCACGAGGCGGGCGTGGTCCACCGCGATATCAAGCCCGAGAACGTCATGCTGCGCACGGACGGCTTCGTGAAGGTGCTCGATTTCGGATTGGCGAAACTGACCGAGAAGGAGAAGATGCCGGGCGCGGATCCGGAAGCGCCGACACTCACGAAGGCCGATACCGCGTTCGGCATCGTGATGGGCACTGTCAGTTACATGTCGCCTGAGCAGGCGAGCGGTCTCAAGGACATAGACGAACTGACAGACATCTGGAGCCTCGGGGTGGTGATCTATGAGATGGTCGCTCACCGTTTGCCGTTCGGATTCGAAGGCGCGACTCCTACGCAAATCATCTCTCTAATTATTCAGAAGGAGGCGCCTCCTCTGAAGCAGTTTGCTTCGGAGATACCCGATGAGTTGAATCGGATCGTGATGAAGGCCCTGGAGAACACGCGGGCGGATCGCTACCAGAGCGCGGGCGAGATGCTGGTTGACCTGCGGAGGCTGAATAAGCAGGTGCAGCGTGAGGCCGAGCAAGAACGCAGCATCACGGCGGAGTCGGTCGGGGGCTCGGCGGCAAGCAGCGCACAGCGCGAGACTACAATCATCGTCGCCGACGACCATCCGATTTTTCGGCAAGGTCTAAAGCAATTAATCGAAAGAGAATTGGGATTTCGTGTGATTGCCGAGGCCGAAGACGGTGCGGCCGCGCTTGGATTAATCAAAACACACCTGCCGATGGTAGCCGTTTTAGACCTTGATATGCCTGAAATGGATGGCTTTTCTGTCGCCGGTCAGGTGCAAAAACTGGATCTGCCGGTCAAGGTCATCATTCTCACGATGCACAAAGACGAACTGCACGTTAACCGGGCGATTGATTTGAGTGTGAGCGGGTATGTCCTCAAAGACGGAGCAGTTCATGAAATCATCAATTGCATCAAGACGGTCAAAACAGGACGCCAGTATTTCACCCCGGCCCTGTCTTCTCTGCTGCTGAATCGAAGCCGCCGCCCCCCGCAAGCACAGGAGCAACTCGGTCTTGCCGAGTTAACGCCTACCGAACGGCGCATTTTGTTTCTCTTATCTGAGCTTAAAACCAGCAAAGAAGTCGCCGACGAACTGTGTATCAGCCCGCGCACGGTCGACAATCATCGCGCCCACATCTGCTCCAAACTAGCCCTGCAGGGCTCGCACGCGCTCGTAAAATTTGCACTCCAATACAAAGACAAGTTGGCGTAACAGCGAGAAAGGGAGAAGGGAAGTCTCCCCTTCTCCCCTTCTCCCCTTCTGAGTAAAGATACTCATCCAAAATTGAGCAACATTACTCATGCAAAATGAGCAGGGTTGCTCACTCGCTGCGCCTTTCCTTCCTGCTATAACCATCCAGGTCAGGGCAAAGGTAAGCAAATGACGACGCTGCTAATCGTGGATGACAACGCGGAAATGCGCCAACTGGTCAAGCGCATCGCAAGCAAAGTGAGCGATCAAATCTTTGAGTGCGAGGACGGCGACGAAGCGTTGGCGGCTTTTACCAAGCATCATCCCGATTGGGTCGTGATGGACGTGGAAATGAAACGGATGGACGGACTGAAGGCGACCGCGCAGGTAATCGAGCATTACCCGCAAGCGAAAATCATCATCGTCACCAAGCACGCGGATACTCAAACGCGAGCGGCGGCGAGTAAAGCGGGAGCGTGTGCGTTTTGCACCAAAGACGATTTGCTGAGCTTGCGATCGCTCATCCAGGGTTAGCACCAGCTGCGATACAAAGCGGGTGATTAATCAAAAGTGCGCAGGATTCTCTCATCAAGAATCCTGAACCAAGAGTCGGAGTTCTTTCGAAGAAAAGGAGATAACGTAAATGAGAAACATGACAAACATCAGATTAGCTACCATAGCGCTCTTGTTAATTCTGCCGGGCTTTGCTTTCAGCCCGTCCCCGGTGAAGGCAGACGGCAATCCTTCGGCGAGCGGCCATGGAACCGTTGTGGATGGAGACTCAGTCAGATTCATTTCGTTCAATGCGGTTCAACATGACGACGGCACGGTGACAGGGCAGGCAGAACTTCAGAACTTTAATCAAGAAATCAGGGTCCATCTTGAACTTGACTGCCTGAAGATAAACGGAAACGCAGCCGTGATGAGTGGAATAATTACCGAATCCAGCAATGCTGATGTTATTGGGCTGCGAGGTGTTTTTAGAGCTCAAGATAACGGCGAGGGTGAGGGGACAGATCCCGATAGGTTAAGCCGCCTTACAATAGGAGGTCCAGATTGCAATACGCAATTCCCACTGGGCGGGGCGCCAATCTTCCGCGGCAACATCCAGGTTCGACCGTAGGTGGAACCGCTCAACTTGCAAAAACTGATTTGCTCCAGATCGGGTTGGGTCCACAAGTGCCTTAACCCAACCGGCAGCGAGGTTGTTTCCAGTCGCCTGATACGAGAAGTGACCTACAATGCGGTCAAGCCAGCCGCCAGAAAATAAGAGTCGGTACCCAGCTTAGTCTGTGGCGGTGGTCAGGGTTCGGTAGTAGAGTGACGCCGGTCCCACCCTGACCACTGCTCCGAGGGACAAGGATTAGGCAGGACGCCAATCCCGGCGAAAGGCCGACCGCATAAGATCGTTGCTGCAAAGAGTGCTTCTGCCTATCGTTCAGGCTCATCGTTTGAAGATCACCACGGAAAATGAAAGTAGTGGTGCGCAACGAAGAAGCCGGTTGCCCCAGTGACAATTACTGCGCACGTGACTATTGAGGCCCATAGCCGGTCACCTCTTCGCAGAGCGCTCACGGCTATCACGCTCACGACGAAGCCCCAGCTGTAGCAAAGCGGGCTCGCTCCTATGCGATCGATCCACCAGGCGTTTCCGAGGTTGTAACAAATGCAGTGCGGGAAGAGCGGTAGGAAAGACATCGCAGCAATCGCGGTGAGCCAAGTTGGTTTCCCAAAGAAGAAGTAGATCGCACATACGATCGCGAGCACCGGAATCCACGCCAGCTTGACGAAAGTGCAAAACGGCGAACACCCTTCCGGGCTCACGCCCATGCAGCCGAGCGATGACGCTAGAAAGCCAAGAGGAATCGCCGCAAGCAACAGCGCCAGCTTGGCACCCCGATCAGGAGTCCCGGACTCTGACGTTGGCCCGCCGAACACATTTGCCACACCCACTGCGAGCGCGACGATAACCAGCAGACAAAACGGCGCCGCGAGCCACCACCTCATTCCCTCGGAGAAATCGATCGCGAAGCGAATGAGCAGAACCGCTGATAGAACGAATCCCAGGCGAAGCAACCATTGTTGAAGTCTGTCAGAGCCCACTATAATCTCCGCGCGCAAATAGTTTCTGAGTTCTGGTTTGTGGTTTCTGGTTTCTGGTTTCTGGTTTCTGGTTTCTGGTTTCTGGTTCCCTTCGCAGTGTACATTCCGCAGACCACAAACCAGAAACCACAAACCAGAAACCAAACCTGGAGGAATCGATGAAGCGACTGGTAATCGCGCTGGTGCTCGTTCTTGTGGCGGTACTAATGACGCCACCGCTCGAAGCTCAGGTCGAAGCCTACGACCTCATCATCATGAACGGGCGCATCGTCGACGGAACCGGCAACCCCTGGTTCTACGGCGATGTCGCGATTCGCGGCGATCGGATAGTCAAAGTGGGTCGCGTCGGTCCCGGGCGAGCAATCCGGCGCATCGATGCTAGCGGGATGATTGTAGGTCCCGGCTTCATCGATATGCTCGGCCAGTCGGAGCTGAACCTGTTGATAGATCCGCGAGCCGAATCGAAAGTCTTTCAAGGCATCACCACCGAAGTCACCGGCGAAGGCGGCTCGCCAGCGCCCTTGAATGACTACATTCTCAAAGAGAACGAGCCGTTTTTCAAACACTTCAACATCACTGCAGACTGGCACACGCTCGCGGAATACTTCTCGCGCCTCGAACGCAGCCACTCGGCGATCAACCTGGCCAGCTATGTCGGCGCGACTCAGGTTCGCCAGTACGTGCTTCACGACGAGAATCGGGCTCCGACCGCCTCTGAACTCGAAGAGATGCGAAAACTCGTGGCTCAAGCGATGGAAGACGGAGCCGTCGGCATAAGCACGTCTCTCGTGTACGCACCCGCCTTCTACGCGAAGACGGAAGAGTTGATCGAGTTGGCGAAAGTCGCTTCGCGTTACGGAGGCGTGTACGCGACGCATATGCGTAACGAAAGCAACGCAATCATGCCGGCGCTCGATGAAGCGATTCGCATCGGAACGGAAGCGAACATTCCAGTCGAGATTTTTCACCTGAAAATGGCCGGCAAACCGAACTGGGGAAAGATGCGCGACGTGATTGCCAGGATCGAAGCCGCCCGGCTGCGAGGGCTGGACATCACCGCCGATCAGTATCCGTACGTCGCTGGCGCTACCTCCCTTGGAGCTGCCGTGCCGCCGTGGTCCCACGAGGGAGGCACGGCAAAGTTCGTCGAGAGATTGAAGGACCCCGCGACACGCGAGAAATTGAAGCAGGAGATGCGCGCGCCGTCGAACAACTGGGAGAACTTTTATCTCGGCGCCGGTGGTGGCGAAGGCATCCTGATCTCAGGCGTGTTGAACCGTGAGCTTGCCAAGTACGAAGGCAACCGGATCAACGAAGCCGCGCGAATGATGGGAAAGAAGGATGAGCTAGACGCGCTGTTTGACCTGTTGATCGCTGACAACGCGCAAACGAGCATGATCGTATTCTTGATGAGCGAAGATGATGTGAAGCTCGCGCTGAGGCAGCCGTGGGTGAGCGTGGGAGTTGATCACGGCGCGGTGGCGCTCACGGGGCCGTTGTCGGAAGGCAAAGCTCATCCGCGAAGCTACGGAGCTTTCCCTCGCATATTGGGCCGCTATGTCCGAGACGAGCACGTGGTCACGCTCGAAGAGGCGATACGAAAGATGACTTCGCTCGCTGCGAATCGAGTTCACCTTTCCGATCGCGGTTTGCTCAAGCCCGGCTTCTTTGCCGACGTTGTCGTTTTTGATCCGCGGCAGATCCACGACGTTGCGACGTTTGAAGACCCGAATCGCCTGTCAGCCGGAATGCAATACGTGTTAGTGAACGGCGGGATGGTCATCTTCGCGGGCAAGCAAACAAACGCCTTGCCGGGCCGGCCGCTGCGAGGTCCGGGGTATAAGAAAGCGTGATTCGTGATTCGTGAAACGTGATTCGTTCTTATGAGTCCAATCTACTGCCACGAATGCGGGCGTGCCAATGGCGCAGCCGCAAAGAAATGCATCTGGTGCGGGGCGCCAACCACCGGTGGGAGTACGGTTGGCAGCATCGAAACGACTCGGGTAGAGATCGGCTACCTGGACGGAATCGATCGATTCGAAGACGCAGGGCCCGTTCGCTTGATCATTAGCGCCGAAGGAATCGAGGTTGCCGAACTGATCCCAGGAACCAGATCGGTCAAGATTTCAGCGTCGTCAGTTCTTGAAGCCAGCGTCGTGGACGCAAGCACGATGATCGAAGGCAAACGCGTGCGGTCGAAATGGTGGTGGCTGGCCCTCGGGCCCGTTGCTCTCCTAGTCCCTGGAAAAAAAACGCCCGACGTAAAAGAGCATGACTATATTCTCACAATCAAGTACAAGGCCGGGAATGAAGTACGCAACGCTGTGTTTCATCACGAGGAACGCGTAGGACTCTCGGTTGTGGAAGGGCTCGCTCGGATTCTAACGGTGCTGGCCCGTCAGAACAGAAAAAGAGATGAGGAGCAGCGGTAAGAGTCTATTCTCTATTTTCTTCTATTTTCCATTTTCCATTTGTCATTTGTCATTTCCATTTTTCATTTGTCATTTTCTATTTCTCTAATCCGATGGGCACTTCTGGTTTTCATTGGATGTGACGGCAGACTTTAGTTGAGTCCAAGTCCAAAACAATGAAACATGGCAAATGAAAAATGGAAAATGAAAAATGGAAAATGGACTCTTACCGCAGCTTCTCTGCTTCCGACAGAACGATTTCCTTTATCGCCGTTCGGTTGCTCAGGCGGCGGTTTCTAGGTTCAATCACATTGACGAAGTACCTGCCAAAAGCTTCAAACACTTCCGGATCAAAATAAGTGCCCGACGCCAACGTCAGTTCACTCATAGCCCCGTGAGGCGTCATCGGCTCATTGTAGCAGCGCTCTTCCGTGACCGCATCGTAAGCGTCGGCAATGGCGACTATGCGGCTGCCTAACGGAATCTGCTCGCCCTTCAGTCCGCACGGATATCCTGAACCATCCCATCGCTCGTGGTGCGAAGCTGCAACCAGCGGGATATCGGCGAGGTCCTCGGGAAATCGCATTTTGGAAAGCAGCCTGTAGGTATGCTGCGGATGTTGCTTGACGTGCGCGTATTCTTCTGGGGTTAGTCCCCCAGGTTTCAGCAATACATCGTCTCGCACTCCAATCTTGCCGTAGTCATGGAGCAAGCCTGCGTAATAGATCGCTCTGGAGTCCTCAGCGCTGAGCCCCATTTCGCGCGCGACCCCCGAGGCGATCGCGCCGACTCTTGCAGAGTGACCGGCTGTGGTGTCATCGCGCGCATCGAGCGAGGCAGCGAGCGTACGAATGAAGCTCTCGAGAGAACGCTTCTGTTCATCCAGCAGGTAGAGGTTCTCCATTGCGAGTCCTGCCTGCCTCGCCACGGCAGTCAGGAAGTCAAGTGCCTCGTCATCGAATGCCCCTACGCCGCTGGCATTGTCGACATAGCACACGCCCCACAGCCGGCTCTTCGACCCCATCGGCGCGCACATAACAGATCGAATGGACCCGAACCTGATCGACTCGCCTTCGGAGAAACGGGCATCAGTGCTTGCGTCCATGCTAAGCACCGCAACGTTGTCGTTGTATGCCAGATCGGTGATGCTGCGACTCGGTGCGCCAAGCTCTTTTGCTCCGCACTCAGACGTAACCTCGAGCGCGCGGCTTTCTGAGTTCCACAAAAGAACCGCGCACCGGTTAGCCGTGACCGTCCGGTGCATAAACGCGGTCAGCTTATCGCTCAAGTCTTCAGTCGACTGGGCAAGCAGCAGCTCGCTCGTGAATTCGTACAGCGCGCGAAGCCGGTCGATGGTTTCATCAGCCAAATTGCCCGGGTGCGGCAGCCTCCCTGTGTTGATAAACAGCGTTTCCTCGGGCGCGATAATGCGGATCGGTTTGAGGACGTCGCCGTGGCCAGACCCCCCGTTCGAATCGCTCGAGTGAAATTGGAATTCGATGCCTCGTCCTCGCCCCAACCTTATGCAGTCACCGTCCTTCAAGCGTCGCTGGGTTATTCGCTCGCCGTTGGCAAACGTACCGGACGTGCTTCCCAGATCCCTGATCAAATGACGCGAGCCTTCTGAAATGATCTCGGCATGGTAACGAGAGATATAGGGATTATCGAATACTATGTCGTTGTCTTCGTGGCGTCCTATTGTGAACGTACCCGCGCTGAGCGAGCGCGTGTGCTCTTCGCCTAGATTGTTGAAGGTCAGACCTGTTTGCTCGTCCATAACTCGCCGGCAATTCTTAACGCTGTCAGACGCGCCAGAATGCGCTCAACTAGAACCCCCGCATTTCGCAGGCGCCTGAGTTGACGCACGCGCGGTTGGGTTCCATGAAGCACGGTCTAGGGGCAGGAGGAGCTGAGTCAGCCGCGAGCATTATAAAGCGTTCGAGGCCTGGGTGGGAGAGTTTTCTTTCTGAGTGATCGGAAACGCAGGAATTCACCGTCGCCGGCTCTTTGATATCGTCGACATTCGCGGGCTTCGGCACAGTCGTGTTTTGCGAATGGGCGCTTAAATCGCCGGTTACAATGAGAACAACCGGAACTTCGGAGCCACGATTCTCGGAGGATGGCCACGGGTCACCAAACAATGCTATCGACTCCGGGCTTGCCTCGCCATCGAACGCGTCGCTGAGGCTCTTAAGAGCCGCTTCGAGCACTTGCCTGACCGTGTCTCGTTCGTCTTTGCGCATTGGTTGGCTCGCTTTCGGGCCTCCTCCTAGGGTTGCATCACGCGTTGTCATCGACCGTATCTACGACACCAATAATTGCAGAATCGATCGCCGCGCCCGGGCTCCCGGTCGACGTCGTAGAAGCGGACCAGCCCTCGCGAACCACGACAACCATATCGCCCACGCCGGAGTCGACGGCATCAAGCGCAAGCAGTTCGTCGCCGGCGTCCGACCCGTCAGGGTTGATGGGACGGACGACCATGATCCGGCCGCCCTCATAACGGGGGTCTTTCTGTGTGGCTACGACGTTGCCGACTACTCGGGCGAGAATCATACGTTTTTAGATTTTCGATTTTGGATTTGAGACTGCGAATCTGGAATCAAGAAACACCGAATCAACTATCCCGACTATTGTGCAATCACTGGGCACCTCAGAAGGCAAAAACAGAAACGAGGCTTCGCGGCCGCGGCACCAGAAGACTATCTCTCCTTTGCCGGCGCCGACGGAGTCAATCGCCACCATCGGCTGCCCCTTTTGATTGAGCGAACCGTCGAGCGGCTGAATCACAAGCAGCTTCCTGCCTTCAAGCGATTCGCTCTTGACCGTTGCGACTACCGTCCCGAGCACGCGAGCAAGTTGCATCTGAAATCTCCATTCTGAAATCTGAAATCCTAGTTCCTTTTCACATCCATAAAAACCAAGAGATCCACCGGATTCACCTGGGCGCCGAGCTGACGAAGCATCGTCGTTACTTGTCCCCGGTGATACGAAGAGTGATTCATCACGTGCTGCAGCATGTGCTCGAGGGGATACGCATACTCTTCGCCTCTTGTGTTCGTGTATGTGATCACTGCGGCGAGTGATCCGTCAGTCAGTCCCTTGATGAACTCCGCGTAGTCTCCCTCAACGACCGCCCATCTTGTTTCGAGCGATTCGACCATAGGAAACTCGCTTGGGATCAACAACGCGTTGGGCGATACACCCTTCCACCGCTCAAGCCATATCCACTCGCCTGCGAGGATATGCGCGAGGGTATCCCTCACGGAACGGTGGCTGCTTTGCAGGTCTCTTAAGTACTGCTCTGGCGTCAGTTTGGAAGCGGCGTCGAGAAGTCTGGCATTGGCCCACCGATTGTATTCGTAAAGATACTCAACGTCCTGCTTGTTCATAGCGGACTCCTTACTTCAACTCGGCTCGCTTAACTACATAAGCCCGATTGACGACAACCGGATCCACTGGCCTGTCGCTCTTAGCCTCTGTTGGAGCTCGAGCAATCGAGTCGACCACATTCATCCCTTCAATCACTCGCCCGAAAATCGAGTTCTGACCGTCAAAACTCGGTTGGGCGGCGACGCAGATAAAGAACTGACTGGTGGCGCTGTTGATGTCATCTGGTTTTCGCGCTGCAGACACAATCCCTCGCTCGTGCATCAAGGTTGAGATTTCAGCCTTCACGGTCCTTTGGGCCTTCTGGCCTTGTCCCCAGATCGAGGGATCACCATTGATCGTGTTTGGATCGCCGCCCAGAATCGCGGTTGGCCTGGTCTTGTCCTTCATGATTTTATGGAACCTGGTGCCGTCGTAAAAGCCTTCTCTCGCGAGGTTCTTGAAGTTCTCGACGTGGTTCGGCGCGATCCTCGGGAGGAACTCGATTACGATTCGGCCGTAGCTTGTTTCGAGCACGCCTACTTCGTCATCAGTTGCCGGTTTGCTCCCGCAAGAGCTTGAGCCCAACAACAAAGCAATAAACGCAAAAACCACGACCCCGGATGTGATCCTCATTAATCTAGACACCCTCAGCTTTCAAGCGCCTTCTTCAGGACTTCGTTGACAACCCGCGGATTGGCCCGCCCCCCGCTCAGCTTCATAACCTGGCCGACAAAGAATCCAGCGAGACTTGTCTTCCCGGCGTGATATTGTTCCAACTGCTTTGGGTTCGCTGCGATTGCCTGGTGCACAAACCCGCGGATTGCCGCTTCGTCTGAAACCTGCGAGCCACCCATCTCGACGACGATTTCTTCGGCCGTCTTGCCTGACTGATACATTCGAACCAGGACATCCTTGGCCATCTTTCCGCTGATCCCGCCGCCGTCGATCATTTTTATCATTTTCGCGAGCGACTCAGCGGTGACCGGCGTTTTGCTGATGTCTTCGGACGCCGTTTTCATCTCGCGCACTAACTCGTTGAGAATCCAATTAGCGGCGGCTTTGGCATTGCCGCACGCTCTCGCCGCGGTTTCGAAATAGTCAGCCATTCCGCGCGAGTCGGCCAGTTGTGCCGCATCGTCAAATGACAACCCGTACTCATCGACCAAGCGCCGGCGGCGAGCCTCGGGAAGCTCAGGCAGCTCAGCGCGAAGTCTCTCGATCACCTCCGCTCCAATACCCAGCGGCGGCAAGTCCGGCTCAGGGAAATAGCGGTAGTCGTGCGCTTCTTCTTTCGAGCGCATCGAATAAGTCTTCGCCTCGTGCTCGTTCCACAGCCTCGTCTCCTGCACGATGGTCTCACCTGCTTCGATCGCTGCGATTTGGCGATCAATCTCAAACTCGATCGCCTTCTGGAGAAATCGAAACGAGTTGAGGTTCTTAAGCTCGACCTTAGTTCCGAGTTTCTGCGCGCCTCGCAAACGTACCGACACGTTAGCATCGCACCGCAAGCTGCCTTCCTCCATGTTGCCGTCGCACACGCCGATGTATAAGAGCGTGCGACGCAGATATTGCATGTAGTCGTAAGCCTCCCAGGAGGAGCGAAAGTCGGGCTCGGAGACTATCTCGGCCAGCGGGACCCCGCTTCGGTTCAGATCCACGTAAGACTTGGTCGTCTCGGGCATGCCTTCATGGAGCGACTTTCCCGCGTCTTCTTCGATGTGCAGCCGGGTGATGCAAAACTTCTTGGTGCGCCACTCCGTCGCGTGTCCAGACTCGTTGCGGTCAGACGTCGGTATTTCGACCCAGCCGTGCTCGGAAAACGGGCGGTCGTACTGAGAGATTTGATAGCCTTTGGGAAGGTCCGGATAAAAGTAGTTCTTTCGGGAAAAAATTGACTCGCGATTGATGTTCAGGTTCAGGGCGAGAGCGGCGCGGGCAGCCATCTCGATCACCGGCCGATTGAGGACCGGCAACGCGCCCGGCAAACCCAGACAAACGGGACAGGTGTTGGAGTTGGGTTCATCACCAAATCTGGTCGAGCATCCGCAAAAGATTTTCGACTCGGTCTTGAGTTGGGCGTGAATCTCAAGCCCGATCACACTTTCATACTTGTCTCGCATAGCCTCGTCCGTTGGCCGGTTGAGCGAGAGTATAGCATTCTGCAGCATGGAACCGCCAAGGTGCGGAACCGTGAATCAGAGTTGCCTTGATTTCCATTGCGTATGCTAAGATTCGCGTGTGAGGTTGCGCTATGAAGACAAAAGCTCGCGCGACAATTGAAGACCTCTACACACTGCCTGATAATGCCAAGGCCGAAATCGTCGATGGGGAGATCGTACTGATGTCGCCAACCGGAGACATGCCCAATCGCGCCGGCGGATCTATTTACATTAGCCTGCGTCAGCACGAAGGAAGAACGCCGGGACGTGCTTATACTGATAACGTTGGGTTCCGGGTCCATCTGCCTAACCGGGAGTCACTCAGTCCGGATGCCGCGTGGCACCTGGGACCAACGACCGGCATGAAGTTTTTGGAAGGCGCGCCGGTTTTCGCAATCGAAGTGAGAAGCGAATACGACTACGGTCCGATCGCTGAACAGTTGATGGCGGCCAAGCGCTCAGACTACTTCGCTGCTGGAACGCTCGTTGTTTGGGATGTTGATTTACTCGGTATCGAAGTAATCAAGTCCTACGACGCGAACAGCCCGGACTCTCCAAGAATCTTTAGTCGCGGGGACATCGCCGATGCTGAACGCGCCGTGCCTGGGTGGAGAATGTCGGTAGACGAGCTGTTCAGTTAGAATCCGATGTAGATGGCGATGGTAGATGGTGAATCAATTACAACGAGAATGGAGTTCTACCACCGCACCTACTGACCATCCACGACCGCATACTTGCTCATTCTTCGTCGCGCGAGCCTATTCATTCGCAAAGCCGCTTGAGGCGCGATGGACCTGAGTTTGCCAAACAGCTTGCCGATCTCGTTTGCTCTGCTCAATGCGCGGTGCATCTTGGTGATGCTCATGGGGTGGGTGATTTCCAGGTCCACATTTGAGATAGCGATCTCCGAAAAAGCCCCCTTCGCCTTGAGGCTCATTCCACCGAACAGGTCGGCAGCCATTTCAATCTCACGCACTCCGGCCCACGGGATAAAACGGTGCTCGCGGCCTGCGCGAGTCTCCCTGATTCCGTCTTCACTCAACTCGATCGTGTGGCTTGCCTCGCGCTTAAAGGCCCACAGCATCCCGGCATAGCCGAGCCACATCATCAGAACCGGGAGGAACGCGAGTATCGGAAAGATTATTTCTTCCAGGACATCTTCGAGATCCGACTCGGTGAGTATCGCCAACACCGCTCCGAGTCCGCCGTAAATAAGCGTCAGCAGCATCACTACTATTCCGAACGATCTCGCGTACAGGTAACTACCCTGTCGCTTAATCAATATGTGCTCCAAGAACGGAAGCTCCCTTCCCAGATGTCAGGTCACGGTTGAACAGAATTATATCAGCATCAGCTTCAAAAGAAATCCTCGCCGGCAGAGGCGGCAAACCCGTATTTGTCACGCGCCTCTCTTGGCGAGATCCTGGTTCCATTCGCTCTTAGACATTCTCCGGAAAGGTTCCCCCTGCAGGCGCCGCAGAGCTCTGTCTTAACAGCATCGTGGAACCGGTGTAAATACACCTCACTTCTTGACCTCAAACCTAACCCGTGCCTGGCCGAAGTAGATTTCATCCCCGGTTCGCAGTTTGGTTCCGCGATTACCGCTCGGCACATCGATACTCGCGTCGTCCCGAAGGATGCGAGTGCCGTGAACGCTTTGATCATCGTACAGCCGGAACTCCTGTCTCTCTTCGTCGAAGGCGATATGTGCGTGACGTCTAGATACGGTTGCGTTGATTTCATCTTTGCCTTCCGTACACGAGGTCGTTGCGCCGTTCGATTCGCCCCTTGTTCACAACTTCGGGCAATCGACCGACATTGATCCTCGATTGGCCAAACGTATATTGCTTGTGGACAGCCTGGCCGCTCCGAACAATCAATCGTGCGCGCGGCACGGCCGCTTTCGCCTTCGCCTTTCGATCGCCTCCAGCTTGGCGCTTTTGCTGCTTGCACTTGAGGTACTCGACGTAGAAATGCCTATCCTTCCATTCGGGTCCAGCTTCTTCGACTAGCTTCACATCGACTGTCAACCCCGCGGGCGGGTCGCATCCGGCGTGGTGCAGCCGATTGTGGATCTGCCCCCTCAGGCTTTCGCCCTCAATGAAGACGGCTTCGAGTTTGGCTCTTTGCTTTTCGTCACCGGACAACAGATAGACCACGAGTTGATCGAAAGGGAACTTGCTCTTCGCGCGTCCGAGGGGCTCAATGTTCTCTTCGATCTCGTCAAGGATGGCCTGACGAATCCTTAACGGCTCGCGCGCGCCGCGAGGTCCAAAGATCAGATCCTTGATCTTCTTTTCAATTCTCTCCGCACTGTCGCCGATACCCATTTTCTCCTCCTAATGGATGACTTCCAGTTCGCGTGCCGCCGCAACGACTTTCCCAGCAGCCGGGGCCGCCGCGGTTCCGCCATACCGGCCGTTCTCAATGAGAATGCAGAACGCTATTCGCTTCGTGACGTTGGCGCCGTACGGAGCAAAGCCCGCGAACCACGCGTGCGACGGTCCATCCTCTATCTCCGCGGTCCCGGTCTTCCCGGCGATGGGGACAGACAAGCTGCTCAATCTTGCTCCAGTGCCGCTTGTAACAACGCCCCGCATATAGCCTGCGAGTACAGCGGCGAGATCGCTGCTCAAGATCGGTTGCGGTTCTTTATTGCGCTGATTGCTCTCGTCAATCACCCACCGGCCATAGGCCATGTCCCCACCGTTGGCGATCATGGCCGCTACGCGCGCCATTTGAAACGGCGTCGTATAAACAGGCCCCTGGCCGTAAGCAGCTTGAGGCAGGGCATCGCGCAGCTTCTCTAGGGATACGCGCTTGGTGAACTCCATCCCGAGTAACTCAGAGGTCGAGAACAACGATTGAGCGCCCACCAGAACTCCAAGTTGCGCGAAGTACGCGTTGCAGGACTTGATGACGCCTCTCTCCATATTCACGATGCCGTGCGGTGTCCTGTCCATTACGTCGTCGCGAATCGGGCGTCCCCATCCGTGAACGTAGTTACCCACGCGTCCGTCCGGCAGGCGCTTACATTCGAACTTCTGCTCGGTGAGCCTTCGATCCTTCCGCAGAGCGGCCACGGCAGTCACCAGCTTAAAGGTCGAGCCGGGAGGTTTGATCCCCCATCGCGCGCGGTCTATCAAGCTCTCGTCAGCGCTCTCGCCGATTTCATCGTCATTGTCCGCCCACGCATCCGCCAAGCCCGGCCAGGGGTGACTAACGGAGGCGAGCAGATCGCCCGTCGCCGGATCCAGCACGATCGCCGCTCCCTTTTCCGTCTCCGTCTTTTGGATCTGCTCCCTTAAGATCCCCGCCACGCGCATAGTCAATCTCGCGTCGATGGACATTTGGACATCCCGATTGCGAGTCAAGAGCCGCCGCACGGCCTCATCGTCTTGACTATAACGATTACGCAAAAGCGGAATCAGCTCGCGATAGTCGCGCCTCACCACATAGGCCGCGGCTCCAGTGCGAGGGTCTCTAAGTTGTTCGATCCTCGCTTGATCGTCGTAACCCTGTAACCGGATGTTGGAGTCGCGCTCAGCGAAGCTCGTATTGTCCGCGGCCCAGTTTATGCGCGTGCGCAGATCGCCGAGCAAATGGAACGAAAGACCGCCCAGTGGATAGTGACGGGCATCAGCCCGGGAACAGGCTTGATCTATGTAGACGCCCAGTTGCCGGTACTCGGCGCGGTGAAACTCCAAATCTTCCCATCGAGTGGTCGCCAACGGAATCCCATTGCGATCAAGGATGCTCCCTCTGGGAATGCTGCGCGCGATATCCAGGATGCGAGGATTATACTCGTAACGCCGCGAGCCGTCTGCCTGGACCGCAAGCGTTCCGGCTACGAGAACTTCGTCGCTTCGCACGACTTGAACGTAAGCGGCCTTGCCAAGTATGGCAATCGCCAGCAGCGCCAGCGCCGTGCCTACCCACTTGACTGGGCGGCCGAAAAAACTCGCTACCTTCTTTGCGTTCAGGTTGCGCCGATATCGACAGCAGTATTCCGAAAATGACGAAGTTCGCAAGCATCGACGTCTTGCCGTAACTCAAGAACGGAAGGACTACTCCGGAGAGTGGTATCAGCCCTACTGTTCCCCCCGCTATCAAGATGATCTGTAGAGCGGTTATCAGCGTCAGTCCAATCGCCAGGAAGAATGTGTAATCACCCGGCGCCCGAAGCGCAATTCGCATGCATCGATAGATTAGCCCAGCGTACAGGATAAAAATCGTCAACAGCCCGGCGAACCCCAGCTCTTCACCGACCGCCGAGCCAATCAAGTCAGTGTGAGCCGCCGGTACGTAACCGGGGTCGCCCAGCCCGAGCCCCGTGCCGGTGAGGCCTCCCGTCGAGAGCGCCCATAATGAGTGCGCCAGATGATCGCCGCCTCGAACTGTGTTATCCCAGGGCGACAGCCACATCTGAATCCGCTGCGCAACGGTGGCGGGGAATGAAAACCGATAACCCATCCAAACAACTGCGATCACCATGAGCATCGCCGCGCCAACCAATCCGAAGCGCCGGCGAGCAATGCCGTAGAGCGCCAGGAATAAGAACGACAGAACGAGCGCGGGACCGAGGTCCTTTTGCAGGTAAAAGAACGCGAGCACCAATAGCATGCTCACGACGACCGGCAGCAGGTATTCCAGTCGCGGGATGTTCAGCCAGCGAAGGCGGCTGAGAGCTCCAGTCTTTTTCTCCTTCAGCTCACGGAGGAACTCCCAGTTAGCGGCGAAGTAGCCCGCAAGAAATAGAACGATGAGGATTCTTATCGCTTCGACCGGCTGAAAGCCAAGGAGGTTGACTCTCGCGTCACTCGTGCCTGGCCCGCTGCCGAAAAAGATGAGCGCCATAGACAAAAGGAAGCTTGCGAGCAGAGGTGTGAAGCTCAGCTTACGAAGCCGCGATCGATGGAAATCCACGAGACTCACCAGCACCATCAGGTTCAAACCACCGATTATTCCTTGAGCAAAATCCGTGAACATCGCCATATCGCGCAGCGGATCTCGCACGCTGACCATGGTGATCAATCCAACGCCGGTCAAAATCTCAATGATCGGTAGGAGCACGGCGTCAACCTCGGCGGCTCGGACACGCCAGACGATATGCGCGATCAAGAAGCTAATCAAAAAGAGAATTGCGTAGCGCCAAAACAAACCGCGGAAATCCTTTGGCTCGCGCACGACCAGCTTTGGTTTCAACTCCCTCAATTGCCCTGCGGTAAGCAGCGCCAGGGTAAGGTCCCCCTTGCGTTCCGTTGACGGCTGCTTTTCCTTCAACACATCGAGCCTGCTCCGGAGAACACTCAATTGAGGCTTGGAAGCAATCTCACTCTCTTTTACGCGAATTCTTCCGAGTTCGCCGACATTCGCAATCTCCCGCCGGCGAGCCGAGCTTAGATCAACCCCGGCCAGGTAGTCATAGATTTTCTGGGCGGCGAACTGTTTGTCAGGCGAACTAGAAAAAACCGTCAGGAAAGGGAGCAGTTCGGCAGGGTTGATCACGCCATTGACGTTCAGGATGGTCTTGTTCTTGAGGCGCTCTTCAGTTTCCGCGAACGAATGAGTCTTCGCCTGGTAGACCAGAACAAGTAACCGAGACTCACCAACTGCTCGAGCGTCTTAGTTGCATTCTCGATGTCTTCAATGCCGTATGTGCAAACTCTCGCCAAACCGAGATAGGGGTCGGCCCATTGCGATTTCAATCTCGCGGCCTCGTTAAATGAGTTGATCGCGTCATTGAACCGTTGGCGTGACTCCTGAGGCTTGTCCTTCTTGTGAGCCTCTCCGTTGATTCGGCTGATTTGTCCCTCACAGTAGCGCATTCGAGCCTTTACTTCCGCATCGTTCGGGTCGAGCTCTAATGCGTTGTTCAACCGGCTCAGTTGCTGTCGCCAGTCACTCTCCCTCACGCTTGGCACATCGTTGCGGAAGTCGGCGATGACCTTCTCAGCCCCGTTAATTAACTTTTCCTTGAGTGTGGATTGGGCGGGCGTCACCCCAAGATTGAGCAACAGGCTCTGACTCTTTAGACTCCGGTAACGCTCCCATGCTTGGTTGAGGTCCTTCTCACGCTCGGAACTCAAATCATCCTTAAGTCGCGCTGCCGCCATGTAGACTCGGGCCTCGTTCGCGAACACGAGGACAATAATAAGAGCCAGAAGCGCTGGGAGAATCCGCCGCACCCGTCTGAAGAGCTGGCCGGGCGTGGGTTTTGGCGCGGGCGGATCAGGTCGCGGCGTAGGAATCGGCGGCGAAGGTTCCTCAACGTAGCGGATCGGGTCGTTCGACG